>MAAC01011175.1_pt1 | contig 211920 bp, 210 predicted proteins | sample 1115981 | NCBI WGS metagenome assembly MAAC01 (sample SAMN04961126, study PRJNA320927) | seawater metagenome | isolation source: sample BD02T64 sea water enriched with oil for 64 days | place: USA:Gulf of Mexico | collected 2013-07-27 | reverse complement strand
GTTACCGTTAATGTGTAAACTCCAATAGCACTAACTGTGATATCTTCGGTGTTGGCCGAATAGCTGTTTGGTCCACTCCATTCATAAGATAGATCTGCATCTGGATTGGTAGAACTTCCGCTTCCATCTAATGTCACTTCCAGAGTTGTACAGGTTAATTCTGCATCGGATCCTGCATCTGCTGTTGGTGAATTATCATCTGATGTTACCTCTGCACTACTCATTGCAAAGCAACCATTGTCATTATCTGTTACTGTTAAGGTATACACTCCTGTAGCACTTACTGTGATATCTTCGGTGTTGGCCGAATAGCTGTTTGGTCCACTCCATTCATAAGATAGATCTGCATCTGGATTAGTAGAACTTCCGCTTCCATCTAATGTCACTTCCAGAGTTGTACAGGTTAATTCTGCATCAGAACCTGCATCTGCTATTGGTGAATTATCATCTGATGTCACTTCTGCATTAACTGTTGAAGTACAGCCTGTAGCTGTTTCAGTAACAGTTAACGTATACGTTCCAATTTCATTTACAATAGGATTTTGATCATTTGACGAAAATAAACTTGGTCCTACCCAAGAGTACGTCACTCCACTAGTTGTACTATTACCAAATAACTGAATGTTTAATATCGTACATGTTAATTCTCCTCCACTAGCCGAAGCATCTGGTAAGGCATTTATAGAAATAGTAATGGTATCTGTAACGTAACAATCCTGATCTACTTCGCTTCTTACATAATATACTGTTTGTATTAAAGGACTAACATTTGTATCAATCAATGGATTATTAGCATTATCGGCATCATTCTGACTTGTATAATATGATACTGTTCCATTTGAAGTCACCAAAGAAGACAAATCAACACTGGATTGATTTTCAGCACAAATTGAACTATCGTTAGTTGTTAAACTAGGAAGCACACAACAATTCTCTTCAGACAATGTAATATTTTGTTGACATGTTTGAATAGTTATAAAATCATTAATTCCAACATCAAAATATTTTAAAGTATACGTTCTAATAACGTTAATTTGATTGTTTCCATTAGAATCTACACAATCGGTTTCTCCTGAATCAGTAGACTCCATTATAACTTCAAAATCGCAAACTTCATTTTGAACAAAAACATCAGATACAATAGTAGTAGGAACGGGAATATTACAAGGATCACCTTCACAATAATTTCCAAAGATATCATCTAATTCCTGACAAGCAACATTAACAGTACAAGGTGGACGCTCTCTGCAAACATCACACATGGTCACCTGAGCATTAGAATTAATACATAAATAGATGTATATCTCATTAATCCCTAAAGGGAAGTCAAATGTTATATTGGTTTGAGAACCTCCTGAAGACAGTGGTGCACAAGTAACGCCATTATATACAAAATAAGAAGCATCTAATTCCCCTGTACATCCTTGCCCCTGACCTACATCAAAGGTAAAACTTTCAGTCGCAGAATTTACTGATCTAAAAAACTTGAATTCAAAACAGTTTAAACCACTAGAATCTTCACAATCAAGATTTTGACTAATATCTCCCTCAATACCTGTTCCTCCTTCATCACAAAAAGGTAAAGTATCAACATCTACTGTCACCTTTTGTCCATCACATATATTTGTAGTATGATCTGGACATTGTGAAAAACTATAGTTAAAACCAATAAATAAAAAAATGAAGACTAGTAATAATCGTTTTTTAATATTAATAGAATCTAAATCTATTCTAAAAAACTTAGAAATCTTGACACATGAATTAATAGCAAAATTGTTCATAATGATTGGTTTTAAGATTAAACCAAACATAAACGGTTACATATCTAGTCAATGTAAACTGAGGCTGACTTGCTATTAATCAACCTTATATCAAATGCTATTATAAAAAAATGAAATTCTGTGGGGAGTTGTTTATTTCACCTATATAAGGTATAAAAAATTGATAAGGAGCATCTTATTTTTAGTCTACATTCGAAAAAAACAAGTTTAAAAGACAAGCAAAGAAAGATAATTCTTACTTTAAATTTCAAAAACCAATATAACTCACTAAAAAACAAACTAATAAACTTTCACCGTCAAAAAAAAAGAAAAAAGAAAAAAATCAATAATTCCAAATACGCAAAGGCACCAACCTACAATTTCATTAAAGCTTAGGTTTTGTTTTACTGAAATAAAAAGGTAAATAAATGATTAAAAACAAAGGAATAATGATAAGCTGACAAATAATAATATAATAAGGCCATTCACCAAAATAATCTAATACTGAAGCAGATTCTGGTTTTTTATTCAAGTAAAAATAATTAGCATTTAATAGATGATTAACACCTATCATAAGGACAACATATATTTGTAGAGCGAAAAAGGATTTGAACACACTTTTAAGCTTTGGTTTCAGTTTAAAAACAAATATGCTATAGAATATTACAAAGAGTAAACCTAAATGAACAATCCAGTACCTGAAATAATCAAAACTAGGAACACCTTCTGCTATATCTGGTGTAATAACGCCTTGTAAGGTTCCTGCAATAATCCAAAATACTAAAATTTCAAACATCCAGTATTTTCGATAATAGGTATAGAAAGGTATTATAATACCTAGCAAACTACATAAATATAAAGGTAAGTCTTCTCTATAATTATATGCACTAGTTATCATTTTATACATATGAAATGATAGTACTACTAGCGAAATAAAAATAGCGAAATAGTGAATTAAACCTTGCTGCCTTTCTACAGAAATTTGTTGAGCATATTTAATTATTATAAAAGAAAAAATTATTGCAATACAAATTGGCAATAGATGTTCCCAACTTAAAATTAAAACGCGTTCTAAAGCAGTACTCAATATAATCATACTGCAATATAACCAAATAGATAAATTACATCCGTTGCTCTCTAGCTAACAATGTGTTTTTAAGCAACATTGCAATAGTCATTGGGCCAACGCCTCCTGGAACTGGAGTGATATAGCTTGCTTTTTTACTTACATTTTTAAAATCAACATCACCTGTAATAATATAACCTTTTGGAGAAGTCTCATCTGGAACTCTTGAAATCCCTACGTCGATAATAACAGCATCATCTTTTACCATTTCAGCTTTTAAAAAGTTAGGAACTCCTAATGCTGAAATTATAATATCTGCCTGTGATGTAATTTGTGTAATATTTTTTGTGTGACTATGTGTTAATGTTACTGTAGAATTTCCTGGAAACCCTTTTCGTCCCATCAAAATACTCATTGGTCGTCCAACAATATGGCTTCTACCAATAACAACGGTGTGTTTTCCTTTAGTTTCAACACCATAGCGATCTAGTAATTCTAGAATTCCAAAAGGTGTAGCAGGAATAAATGTACTCATATCGAGTGCCATTTTCCCAAAATTCTCAGGATGAAAACCATCAACATCTTTACTAGGATCAACAGCCATTAATACTTTTTGAGTATTAATTTGTGGAGGCAATGGTAACTGAATAATGAATCCATCGATATCATCATTTTGGTTTAATTCTTTAATTTTATCAAGTAATTCAATTTCACTGGTTGTATTAGACATACGTACCATTGTTGACTCGAAACCAACACGTTCACAAGCACGAACTTTACTTCCAACATAGGTTAAACTTGCGCCATCATTACCAACAATAACTGCAGCTAAGTGAGGTACTTTCTCACCTTTGTCCTTCATTTTATTCACTTGTACAGTGATTTCGTTTTTAATGTCGTTGCTTACTTTTTTTCCGTCTAGAATTACCATTATTAGAGTATTGAGTACTTAATTTATATAAAAAAAGGATGAGTAATTAGTTCATACCTTTCATAGCTTGCATCATTGCTTTTCCTTTTCCACCTTGCATCATTTTCATCATTTTACTCATCTGGTTAAATTGTTTTAGAAGCTGATTAACTTCTTGTACCGAAGTCCCAGAACCTTTCCCAATTCGTTTTTTTCTACTTGCATTTATAAGTGCAGGATTAGATCTTTCATCTGGTGTCATAGAATGTATGATAGCTTCAATCCCTTTAAATGCATCATCATCGATATCTACATCTTTCATCATTTTACCTGCACCAGGAATCATTCCGATAAGATCTTTCATATTACCCATTTTCTTGATTTGCTGAATTTGCTTCAAGAAATCATCAAAACCAAATTGGTTTTTTGCAATTTTCTTTTGGATTTTTCGTGCTTCTTCTTCATCATATTGTTCTTGAGCTCTCTCAACAAGAGATACAACATCACCCATTCCTAAGATACGATCTGCCATACGTGACGGATAGAACACATCAATAGCTTCCATCTTTTCACCTGTACCAATAAATTTAATTGGTTTATTTACTATTGATTTAATAGAAATTGCTGCTCCACCACGAGTATCTCCATCTAATTTAGTAAGAATAACACCATCAAAATTTAAGATATCATTGAAGGCTTTTGCTGTATTTACTGCATCTTGGCCTGTCATAGAATCTACAACAAATAAAGTTTCCTGTGGTTGAATTGCTTTATGTATGTTAGAAATTTCATCCATCATCGCTTCATCTACAGCCAGACGACCAGCTGTATCAATAATTACGACATTGAACCCATTTGCTTTTGCATGAGCAATACCTGCTTCTGCAATTGCGACAGGATCATTATTTCCTTTATCACTATAAACTTCAATTTCTAATTGATCTCCAACAACATGTAATTGATCAATCGCAGCAGGACGATACACATCACAAGCTACTAGAAGTGGGCGTTTTGTTTTTTTATTTTTTAAGTAGTTTGCTAATTTACCTGAAAACGTCGTTTTACCAGAACCTTGCAAACCAGACATTAAAATTACACTTGGATTTCCAGAAAGATTAATCCCTTCTACGTCACCACCCATAAGCTCTGTTAGTTCATCCTTAACAAGCTTTACCATTAATTGTCCTGGTTGTAAACTTGTCAATACATCTTGACCTAAAGCTTTTTCTTTGACTCTGTTAGTAAAATCTTTGGCGATTTTAAAATTAACATCGGCATCTAATAGGGCTCTACGAACTTCTTTTAAAGTTTCTGCTACATTGACTTCGGTAATACTACCGTGTCCTTTTAAGACGTGTAATGCTTTATCTAACTTTTCACTTAAATTATTAAACATATTCTTCTAGAATTTTAAAGATGCAAATTTAACGATTTGTGATGTATTTATAAAGCGAAGTTTGAAATTAAGACATAAAAAAAGGATTGTTATGACCAACAATCCTTTTTAACCAACTAAAAATTATAACTAACAGTCAATTTTACTTAACAATTAATCACCCTATTTATATAACAGTTAACAATACAAAATACCTACCTTATTTTTTTTATAGATTCTAATCCAGACAATCTAAACGAATTACCCTGATTAAACATGCTCTAAATTTTGAATCGCATAGGTTAATAATTTTTATACCTTAGCCACAATCAAAAAAAAATGTCAAAACCGTTAAAGGAAAATATTTGCGAAGAACATTTGTTCTCCTCTATTTTTAAAAAATATTCCAAAGATTTACATGACTTCCTCTACTACAAATTTGGCAGTCAACTAAATCCGCAAGACAAAATGCAAGAAGCATTTGTGAAATTGTGGGAGAATTGTATTAAGATTCCACAGGATAAAGCAAAGAGTTTTTTATTTACTACAGCTAATAATTTAATGCTTAATGAATTTGCACATCAAAAAGTAGTTTTGAGGCATCAAAAAATAAAACCGAAGCATAGTACTAATATAACTCCTGAATTTCTACTTCAAGAAAAACAATACAAGGAAAAATTAGAAAACGCAATTGCAAACTTAACTGAAGCGCAACGTGTTGCTTTTTTAATGAATAGAGTTGAAGGAAAACGTTTTAAAGAAATAGCAGAACTATTAGAAATTTCAACAAAAGCAGTTGAAAAACGAATTTATGGAGCACTTAAAAAGCTAAGAGAAGATATTGACGAATTATGATTAGGTAGGATTTTTTAATCTTAACCTGTTATATATATGAATTGAATACTATGAATCGAGAAAACCTCATACAGAAATGGCTAGACCATGATCTAAATACGCAAGAGCTTGAAGCATTTAAGCAGCTTGATGATTATGATGATCTAATAACGTTAGACCATCAACTGAAGGGTTTTAAAGCGAATTCTTTCGAAAAAGAAGCCGCTTTAGAAACTGTTTGGAATTCGATTAATTCAACAAAGAAAACAAAAAAATACCTACCACTAGTTTCAAAAATAGCTGCAATATTAGTGATTTGCTTTGGTATTTATTTTTATACAACCACTTTAGACACAACAACCAATACCATTGTATCAGAACATAAAACTATTATACTCCCAGATGCTTCACAAGTTGAATTAAATGCGGTGTCGGTTATTACATTTAATAAATCCAAATGGTATAACAACAGAAGTATATCACTAGATGGCGAAGCTTTTTTCAAGGTTGCTAAAGGTCAAAAATTTGATGTAAAAACAAGTTTAGGTACTGTAACAGTTCTTGGCACACAATTTAATGTAAAACAACGTGATGCTTATTTTGAAGTTACGTGTTATGAAGGGAAAGTTGGTATAGACACAAACACAAAACAAGTAACTCTTTTACCTGGAGACACTTTTTTAATTATTGATGGGAAATATATTGCTACTGAAAAAGAAAATCTATCCCGTCCGTCTTGGCTAAATCACAAAAGCACTTTTAAAAGTATCCCTTACAAAGAAGTGGTCGCCGAATTTGAAAGACAATATAATGTCTCTATTGACTTTAAAAACTTAAACGCTACTCAAAATTTTACTGGAAGTTTTACCCATAATGATATTGAAATTGCCTTAAAATCCATTACTTTACCATTACAATTAAAGTATAGTAAAACGGATAATATCATTAGGTTAACACGTGAATAAAAAAGGTGTATTCTATCTTTTTATAATTTTATTCTTTTTGAATTTAAGCAATTCATTTGCTCAAACAAATTCGAAAGACAGGATTCCATTGGGAGAAATTCTTTTAACATTAGAAGCCAGATACAATATTAATTTCACCTATTTAGATCAAACTATTGAAGGAAAAATAATACTTCAACCTGACAAAGACTTAACTTTATCTGAAGTTTTAGATTTTTTGAAATCTGAAACTAATCTCGATTTCATTTTATTAGACAATACAAGTGTCGTCATTTCAAAACGTACAAATCCTTTCAGTGATTTTATTACACAAAAACTAGAAGCCGTCATTATTACCAATTTCCTAACTAAAGGAATTTCAAAAAAGAGTGATGGTAAAATCAATATTAAAACTGAAGATTTTGGTATTCTCCCTGGACTTATTGAACCTGATGTGCTTCAAAGTATCCAAGCATTACCTGGGATTTTAAGTGTAGATGAGCGTGTTTCTAATATTAATGTTAGAGGTGGCACACATGACCAAAACCTTATTTTGTGGGACGGAATTAAAATGTATCAATCTGGTCATTTTTTTGGTCTCGTTTCAGCATTTAATCCTTACCTAACAAAAGACGTTAATATTTCAAAAAACGGAACTAGTGTAAAGTTTGGAGATGGTGTGTCTAGTGTTATTGATATGCAACAATCAAACAGTTTAGATCAAGATTTCAAAGCTGGCGCAGGTTTTAATCTTATACACGCAGATGCTTTTGCTAAGATCCCACTAAATAAACAAGCAGAAATACAAGTCTCTGCAAGGCGATCTGTTACTGATTTTATTTTTACACCAACTTATGATCAATACTTGCAACGTGTATTTCAGGATAGTGACTTTTCTAATGAGCAACAAGGAAATTCTGAAGTAATTTCAAACAATGAACGTTTTTATTTTTATGATATAGCAACTAAATTTTTGTATGATATTACTGATCAGGATCAATTCCGGTTTAATTTCTTAACCATAAATAATAATCTCACTTATGACCAACAAACTAATGATGCTTCTCAAAATTCGTTAAGAAACACCTTAGAACAAACTAATTTTGCCACTGGTGTCGAATACTTAAAGTACTGGAATAGCAAGCTCACTACTACTGCTCAAGTCTATTATACCAGCTACGATTTAAAAGCAACTAATTTTGATATTGTTAATAGCCAACGGCTTAACCAAGATAATAATGTTAATGATATTAGTATAAAAATAAATGCGACAAATCATATTGATGACAATCTAAAGCTTCATGGTGGTTATCAATTTAGTGAAGTTATTATTAGTAATTCTGAAGATGCGAACAATCCAAATATTGTGAGTTTCGTGAAAGAAGTTGTTAGAACTCATTCCATTTATGGCGAAGCCGAATTTACTTCAGCAAATAAAAACACCTATGCAAGAATTGGTCTAAGAACCAACTATATTGAAAAATTTTCTGATTTTTTTACTGAACCGAGACTTTCTTTAAGTTATAAATTAAATAACGATTTTAGATTAGAATTTTTAGCAGAATTAAAAAGTCAAACAACATCGCAAATTATCGATTTACAAAATGATTTTTTAGGTATTGAAAAACGACGATGGATTTTATCAAATAATGAAGATATTCCTATAATAAAAAGTGCGCAAGCTGCATTTGGAATTCATTATAACAAAAATAAACTTTTAATTAGTGTTGAAGCATTTATCAAAAATGTTGATGGCATAACAACTAGAAGTCAAGGCTTTCAAAATCAATTTCAATTTACAAATGCCACTGGCAAATATCAGGTTAAAGGTGTTGATTTTTTAATTAATAAACAGTTTGATTCGTTTAGCACTTGGTTAAGCTATTCGTTTAGTAAAAACAATTATGTTTTTGACGATTTAAATAATGGTAATCCATTTCCAAACAACATAGATATTCGTCATGCTGCTACTTTTGCCAGTACCTATTCTATTAATGATTTAAAACTGGCTTTAGGTATAAATTGGCATTCGGGAAAACCCCAAACCTTACCTTTACTTGAGCAAAGTGATACTAATATGCAAATTGAATACGCTTCTCCAAATAGCAATAGATTAGGTGATTATTTTAGGACAGACCTATCTGCAACGTATCAATTAAAATTTACCAATAAGTTAGATGCCTCTATTGGAGCTTCTATTTGGAATCTTTTCGATAGAAAAAATGTAATTAATACTTACTACATAGAAAATACAAATGATGAACTAATTTCAGTAGAAAATGTTTCACTTGGTATAACACCAAATATTAGTTTTAGAGTACGTTTTTAAAATATATAATGATGACTTCAGAAGAACTTTATAAATTACGATTTCCAATAGGTGAATTTCAAAAACCAGATTATATTTCTTCGGAAATGATTACCTCATGGATTGATGTTATTGAAAAATTCCCGAAAGCTATTGAACAAGCGACTAAAAACTTAAGTACTGAACAGTTACATTGGATGTATAGACCAGAAGGCTGGACAATTAAGCAGTTAGTACATCATTGTGCTGACAGTCACATGAACAGCATTATTAGGTTTAAGCTTGCGCTTACTGAAGAGTCTCCAACTATACGACCATATTATGAAGATCGCTGGGCTAATCTAATTGACAGTAATGACGATAATTTAGAAGACACTTTACATCTTTTAAAAGGGCTTCATGCAAAACTAGGGAAATTACTTCGTCATATTTCTAAACATGAATTATCAAGAGAATTTATACATCCAGAACATGGAAAATGTTTTAGATTAGACGAAACTATTGGTATTTATGCTTGGCATAGTAAGCATCATTTGGCACATATTAAACAAGCGATAGCTAACAAAGGTGAATTTTAGCAATTACTATACTACATACGTTCTGGAACGCTAATACCTAGTAAGCCAAATGCGTTTTTTATAACATTAGAAACGCTTTGAGATAATTGCACGCGAAACACTTTTTCTTTATCATTTTCTGCTCCTAAAATAGAGACGTTTTGGTAAAACGAATTAAACTCTTTTACCAAATCATATGTATAGTTTGCTATTAATGCTGGACTATAATGATTTGCAGCATTTTGAATTACCTCTGGAAATAACTCTAACTGTTTTAGAAGCTCTTTTTCTTTTACATGCAATTCTAAATCAGAAAAATCTATCGAAATATTTTCTATGTCAGCCTTTCTCAAAATTGATTGTATTCTAGCATAGGTATACTGTATAAATGGACCTGTATTACCTTGAAAATCTATAGACTCCTTTGGATCAAATAAAATACGTTTTCTTGGATCTATTTTTAAGACAAAATATTTTAAGGCGCCTAAACCAATCGTTTTGTAAAGTTCTTGCTTTTCATTTTCAGAATAACCATCAAGTTTTCCTAATTCTTCTGAAATCTCTCCAGCTGTTTGTGCCATTTCGGCAACAAGATCATCTGCATCAACAACAGTTCCTTCTCTACTCTTCATTTTCCCTGAAGGTAAATCAACCATTCCATAACTCAAATGATATAAATTTTCGGCCCAATCAAACCCTAATTTTTTAATAATTAAGAATAAAACTTGAAAATGATATTCTTGTTCATTACCTACAGTATACACCATTCCTCCTACATCAGGATAATCTTTAACACGTTGTATTGCTGTACCAATATCTTGAGTCATATACACTGCTGTGCCATCACTTCTCAGTACGATTTTTTCATCAAGTCCTTCTTCAGTTAAATCACACCAAACTGAACCATCATCTTTCTTAAAGAACACACCAGATTTCAATCCTTCGACCACAAACTCCTTTCCTAATAAATAGGTTTGACTTTCATAATACAATACATCAAAATCAACACCTATAGCTTTATAAGTCACATCGAAACCTGCATACACCCAATTATTCATTGTTTTCCAAAGTATAACGACCTCATCATCTCCTGCTTCCCATTTACGAAGCATCTCTTGAGCTTCTAAAAATATAGGTGCATTTTTCTTTGCATCTACTTCAGGTTGTCCTTCAGAAATAAGTTCTTGAATTTCTTTTTTATATTCTTGGTCAAACTTAACATAGTAATTCCCAACAAGCTTATCACCTTTTAAACCAGACGATTCTGGAGTTTCTTCATTTCCAAAACGTTTCCAAGCCAACATACTTTTACAAATATGAATCCCTCTATCATTAATAATTTGAGTTTTGTAGACTTTTTTTCCAGATGCTTTTAATAGTTCTGAAACACTATATCCAAGAATTACATTTCTAATATGCCCTAAATGTAGTGGCTTGTTGGTGTTTGGAGAAGAATACTCTACCATTACCGCCTTTCCATTTGTATTTGGTGTTACGAAACCGAAATTTTCTTTATCCTTTATTTCATTGAAGAAATTAATGTAATAGGCGTCATCAATTTCAATATTTAAAAAGCCTTTAACAACATTAAATGCTTTAACTTGATCAATATGTGCTACCAAATACTCACCTATCTGCTCTCCAATTTTCATTGGATTTCCTTTCACGACTCTCAACATAGGGAATACAACAACAGTAATATCTCCAGCAAATTCTTTACGAGTTGCCTGAAATTCTACTGATTCTAATTCCGCATTAAACACAGACTTAATTGCCTGTTTCACATTATGTGATAGTGTATCTTGAAGATTCATTTTGGTCCTTATTTTAAGTTTGCAAAGATAGGATTTTTATTAAAATTTTAAGACATAACATATGGTTTATTCCTTCTATTACAAGTCAGAAATATCTTATTTATTTACAAATTGAAAGCCTAAAATACTTAATTAAAGGAATTCCGATTTTAACTTCATTAGACACTACTAATGATGGAAATTTAATTAAATTTGAGTAAGAATTAAATTTATGAATTATTTAAAATTAATTATAATTATCTTACTTTCCGTGAGTTGTAATTCTTCTGACAATTCACCTGAAGCTCCAGAAGGAATCATTGTATCTGAACCAACTCCTGTATTTTATAAAGGCATGGATTTATCATTTCAGTCTGAATTAGAAACTTATAATGTGACTTACAAAAATGAAAATGGAACACCTATAGAGCTTTTAGATTTCATAAAAGATAATGGCACTAATTTAGTTAGACTCAAATTATGGCATACACCTCAAAATGGGCAAAACACTTTAAATGATGTGAAAAACTATGCGCAACGGATTAAGTCAAAAAACATGGCTTTTTTATTAGACATTCACTATAGTGATTCCTGGGCAGATCCAGGTACACAAACACCTCCATCAGCATGGCAAAACATGAATAACGAAGAGGTTAGAGTTGCTATTTACGAATATACTAAATCTGTAGTTTCACAATTAAAAAATGAAAACATATTACCTGAAATTATTCAAATCGGAAATGAAACTGATAGTGGTTTTCTATGGAATCATGGCAAAGTATGGGATGAATTCTCAAATAATTGGGGCAACTATGCCAGCCTTGTTCGTGAAGCCATAAGAGCTGTAAGAGAAATAGATACAGAAAATGAAGTACAAATAATGCTTCACCACTCCAGTGTTGAAAATGCGATTTACTTTTTTACCGAGCTCGAACCTTTTGCTTTAGATTTTGATATGATTGGGTTATCTTATTATCCGCAGTTTCAAACCAAAAACCTTAACATAGTTACTTCCAAGCTTAATGAATTAGCACTAACATTTGATAAGGATATTTTGATGGCTGAAGTCGCTTATCCGTTTACTTTAGATTGGAATGATAATCAAAATAACTTTATAGGAAATTTAGACCAAACAATACCCGAATTCTCACCAACACCTGACGGTCAAAAAGCCTATTTTGAATGGCTTGTTTCTACTATTAAAGATATACCTCAAAATCACGGAAAAGGATTTTGTTATTGGGCTCCAGATTGGATTGCTTTCATAGGAAATGAAACAACATCAACACAAGGCAGTTCATGGGAAAACCAATGCCTATTTGACTTCAACAATAAAGCATTACCTGCATTTGACATATACAGAGATAATTAACTGACTATTAACTAATTAAAGCAAGTTCGTAGAGCAAAGTGCATTTCATCGGTAAAAGTGTAGTTTTTCTATGATTTTAACCGTTCATCTATTCATCGATATTTTTATGAATTTTAAACTTCACTTTAACTAATTTATAGGCATTAAAACCTAAAAATTAGGGTTTAAGAACCTTTTTCATGATTTTTGATATGCTATTAATCAAAGTCCCAAACGTTGATGAAACTTAATAATCAATCTTTATTAAGATTGACATTATTATTTCGACATTCTAACTATCCGACTCTAAAGGAAGTTTCGTGTAAAAATAATTTTGCAATTATTAATACTCTAACTAAACTATGAAGCAGTTAATTACATTAGCTGTTTTCTGCACATCGCTTTTATGTTTTTCACAAACAAATGAGATCGATAGCCTAACTGTACATTTATCTTTTCAAAAACAAGATTCTTCAAAAGTAGATACTTCTTTACGTTTAGTAAAAGCCTTATACGATGCAAAGAGTTATAAAAAAGCCCTGACATATATTGAAAACGCCGAGCGTTTATCAAAATCTTTAAATCATAACAAAGGCATTGCTGATGTTAATTACTACAAAGCATTAATCTATGCACAAAAAGACGACTACTATAATGCTATAGATGGTTACAATAGGTCAAAACGCTACTACACGCAATTAGGTGACACCTTAGGAATAGCAAAAGTTAATAACAGTATTGGTTTAATTGAAATTAAACGTGGAAACTATAGTGTTGGTCTTGAAAATTCATTATCAGCAATACAAACATTTGAATCTAGAAATTTAAAAGATGAACTTAGCTCAGCCTATAATAATCTAGCAGAAGCTTATTACAATACGAATCAAGTTGATAAATCATTAGAATTTAATATTAAAGCTTTAGATATAAGAAAGCAATTAAAAGATAGTCTAGGGATAAAAACCTCTACTAAAAATATTGCATTATTATATTCTGAAAGAAAAGAGCATAGAAAAGCAATCGAATATTATGAGACCGTTTTAAATCTTCTCAATCCCAAAAACGACCAAAAACTTAAAGGTGAAATCTTACCTCGTATTGGAGCAGAATATCTTCGATTTAAAGATTATAATAAAGCAGCTACGTATTTGGTTGAAGGCTTAAAATTTAATCGACAAATTAAAAACGAAGATGGTACATTAAGAGCTCTTAATGCTATAGGAGAATTAAATATGCAACAAGGCAAGTTAAAAACTGCTCGCTTACAAATTGATGAAGCCTACAATATTTCAACAAAAATCAACAATAAACCAGAGCTTCTTAAAAACTACAGATTACATAAAGAACTAGATTCTATTAATGGTAAATTTCAAAATGCTTTTTTCTGGCAAGGAAAGTATTTCAATTTAAAACGTGAATTAGATAAAGAAAACCAACCTATTATTCCTATAATTACAGAACCAATTAAAGCCGAACCAGTTGATGTTCCAGAAGAATTCAATTCAATTGCTTTAAAACAAAAAGAAGAAGAAAATGAAGTTTTATTTAAACGACTTAAGGCCATTTCATATGTGCTTGGGTCTGCTTTTTTAATTGTGTCTACAATTCTTTTATTAATTTATCTCAAACGAAAAAATACACTTAAATTTAATAGAGAGCTTCAAGAAAAAAACAAAGAAATTAAAATAAGAAATAAAGAATTTACCATACAAACGAAACATCTTGAAGAAGTAAATAGTGTAAAAGACAGATTATTCTCTATAGTCTCTCACGATTTAAAAGATTCTATTTCATCAATTAAGGGTTTTATTGATTTGCTTAAAGAAGATGGGATTTCTCGAGAAGAATTTTATGATCTAGTTCCTGAGCTTAGTGAAAATGCAGACAGTGCTTCACAATTATTATACAACCTCTTAAATTGGTCTAAATCGCAAATGCAGAATTTAGAGCCTAAACCTGAATTATTTAATATTAAAGAAGTATTTCAAAATAAAATTGGTTTAGTGGAACAAAAAGTGGAACAAAAACGTATCGTACTTATCGATGAATCTCATAGAGATTTCATTTACGCTGATAGAAGTATGATTGAAATAGTGCTTCAAAATTTAATTACAAACGCTGTTAAATTCACCCGTGTTGGTGATGTTATTACCGTTTCTAATAGTGACCATAATGGCAAAAGTTTAATTTGTATTGAAGATACAGGTGTTGGCATTTCTAAAGAAAACATAGATAAACTTTTTCAAAATGGCACATTTACAACTCGAGGAACTAGCAACGAAAAAGGTACTGGCTTAGGCTTAACTATTTGTAAAGAGTTAGTTGAACTTAATAAAGGTAGAATTTGGGTAGAAAGCACGCTTAATGTAGGTACTAAATTCTATATAGAGCTTCCTAAAATCAAGCCGGCTGAATAATTATTTCACCCAATATCTTCTCCAAAATTAATTTACCCTGACGCGAAATTTATTTATGTACTTCTAATTATTACAAAATAAAAACTTAAAAAAAGACTTGTATGAGTTCATTATATGAAGCTTCTTGTTGGATAAGTAAATAAAACGGAAGACAAAAGTCATCTCATAGAATAGAGTTTTTATGATAAATGTGTGCCTATTTTGGGAACAGAAAAAGAAGATTATATTTTCATAAAAATAGATTAAGCCTTTGGCAAGAAAACCTCAGCCATCATACAACGCGCACTTCCACCACCACAAGTTTCTATAGTCTCTAATGAGCTAGATAAAATCGGACAAAACTTTTCAATGTTTGTGATTTGTTTAGGCGTCAGACTATCATGAGCGGCTTTACTCATAACCAAATAACGTTGATCATTACTGCCCTTTACTTGTAACATATTACCTGCAAATTGGTGCATCTGACTTTCTGAAATTTCGATGATTGCTTTTCCATCTGATTTCAAATTTTTAATCACATTCTTACGTTCTTTTTTATCGTCAATTGTGTCTAAACAAATCACAGAAAAATGCTCAGCTAAACACATCATAACGTTAGTGTGATAAATTGACAAACGCTTACCGTCTACAGTTTGATTTGCTGAAAATATGACAGGTGTGTATTCAAAATCTTCACAGAATTCAATAAATAACTCCTCATCAGCACGAGCTGATAATGCACAATACGCTTTAGAATTCACGCGATCTAAAAGCAAACTTCCTGTACCTTCCAAAAAGACACCTTCATCCTCTGCACTAGTATAATCTACAATATTTTCTATCTTAAACCCTTCCTTTTCCAAACGTATAAAGACATCTTCTCGACGTTCTTTCCTTCGATTTTCTGCAAACATTGGATACAAACCAACATCTCCATTTTTATGAAAACTCACCCAATTATTTGGAAAAATTGAATCTGGAGTATCCATCAACTTGTCATCGTCTTCAACTATCACCTGAACTCCTACTGCTCTTAATTTTTCAACAAAAGCATCAAATTCAACTTGTGCTTTAACATTAATTTCAGCATTTTTCAAATTTAAAGCTTCCTGAAAATAGTTATTGACAGCAGTTTCCTCGTTCATCCTGAAACTCACTGGACGAATCATTAAAATAGTATTTGTAGTTTGCGACATTTTAAAAAATTAAAGTACTGCAAAATTAATTAATTTTAATGCAGTATTCTATAACGTTCTTTTATTATTTTGAGTTGACTGTAACCAATCTAATGCTGCCGTTCTTTCCCTAAAAAACTTGATATTCCAATTTTCATGTCGATTCACATCTCTAATAATTTTCGTAGCTATCTCTGCTCTTTGATGTTTTATAACAGCCGCAATAGAAAGAATCCCCTTAAGATTACCCATAGCCAGTTGAGCTTCAAAAGTATATGAATATGTGTGTTCTTTATTTACTAAAAATGAAAATGGAATTTGTAAATGTGTTTTTATTAATTCTTGAGATATAATAATCTTTTCTTCATCCATAATAACACCATCATTGATGACTATTTCTGCAATATTAGATTCTAGTATGGAGATCTTTCCAAAAGGCAAAATAAAAACATTCATAATAACTATTAGTTTAGAGGGATAACTCAAATTTAACTTAACTTTGAATTGTTTTTACTTGGTGCTTTATTAAGAAATAAACAACATATTAACAATTGACCAATCATCACTGATTTTTTTATTATGAAAAAACTAGCACTTATTATTATTATTTTCACGTCCTGCTCTTCAGAAAAGGATCATCAAATTTATGATTTCACTACTATTTTTGAAACATCAAACGGAATACAAACAGCAACCTATGCTGACACCATTGAGTTTTATAATAATCTTGCTAATACTTATTCTGAGATTGAGATAAAAGCTATTGGAGCAACCGATTCTGGGAAGCCACTTCATATTGTGTCACTAAATGCTGATGCCAATTTTAATTTTTCAGAAGTAAGAAAAGACAAACGTATTGTATTAATAAATAATGGCATTCATCCTGGTGAGTCTGATGGTATTGATGCTACAATGATGTTATTTAGAGATATTGTACAAGGTAAAATTGCAATGCCCAAATCAACAGTTTTAGTAACAATACCTATATATAATGTTGGTGGTAGTTTAAATCGAAACTCAACTACAAGAACCAATCAAAATGGACCTGATTCTTATGGTTTTAGAGGAAATGCTCGTAATTTTGATCTTAATCGTGACTTTATAAAATCTGACACTAAAAATGCCAGAACTTTTGTTGAAATTTTTCATCTAATACAACCAGATGTATTTATTGATAATCACGTTAGCAATGGAGCAGACTATCAATACACACTAACGCATTTATTCACTCAACACAATAAATTAGGTGGTGCACTTGGCAATTTTTTACACACTAAAATGATGCCACAACTAGAAGAAAAACTCACTGAAAAAGATTGGGATATCACACCATATGTAAATGTTTTTAATACAAAACCTGAGCAAGGATTTAGTCAGTTTATGGATTCTCCACGTTATTCTACAGGCTACACAACATTATGGAACACTCTAGGTATGATGGTCGAAACACATATGTTAAAACCATACAAACAACGTGTTGAAGGTACTTACGAACTTATGAAAAGTATGATTGAAATTACTGAAACTGAAGGTGAACAAATATCGAAATTGCGTAAAAATGCTTTAGCAGAATTTCAAAAGAAAAAAACATACTCATTACAATGGGCAATTGACACCACAAAAACATCAATACTACGTTTTAAAGGTTTTGAAGGCAAAAAAATTGAAAGCAATTTAACTGGCGCGAAACGGTTAAAATATGATAGAACTAAACCATTTACAAAAGACGTTATTTATAAAAATTATATGACGTCTACACTAGACATTGAAATTCCAGAAGCCTATATAATTCCTCAAGGTTGGTGGAATGTGATTGAACTTCTTAAATTAAATAATGTAGAAATGACTTCATTTCAAAATGACACGACGTTAACAGTTAATTCTTATAAAATAAAAAACTACGAAACGAGAAAGCAAGCTTATGAAGGTCATTATTCTCATTATAATATAGAATTAGAATCTACCAAAAAACAATTAATTTTTTTAAAAGGTGATTATCTAATTTCCACGAATCAAAATGCATTTAGATACCTCTTAGAAACCTTAGAACCACAAGCACTAGATTCGTTTTTTAATTGGAATTTTTTTGATACTATTTTACAACAAAAAGAAGGATTCTCTCCATATGTTTGGGAAGATAAAGCTAAAGAGCTGTTAATTCGAAATCCAAAACTACAAGTAGATTTTAACCTTAAAAAAACATATGATCAAGATTTTGCTAATAATTGGTACGCACAATTAGATTGGCTACACAAACAAAGTAGTCATTATGAAAAATCCCATTTACAATATCCTGTATATCGTATAAATAAAAATTAGTCAACTAAAATTCTAATATTAGCATAACTATTCTCAAGTGCTTTTTCACTCTCCTTAGGTGTTAACCATTCTACTTTAGTAATGCCTTCATTTTCTTGTGGATAAAGAGCACCGTTAAAAATCGTTTTCATTTCAAACCAATACGTGATTTTAATCTTATGTTTCCCATTGCGTTTAAAAATATGGTAAGTCGTTTTAAGGGGTTTGGTTATTTCTAATCCTGTAACACCTGTTTCTTCTTCTACTTCTCTAATTGCAGTTGTTTCTATAGTTTCTTTCCCTTCTGTTTTCCCTTTTGGTAAATCCCATTTATTATTTCGATAGATAAATAAAATCTCTCCTTTTTCATTATATACTTTTCCTCCTCCAGCAACAACATTTGGTAACAACTTAAGAAATTTATGAAGTAGTTTCCCCTCCTTATAACCAATAAGCCTAACTGCTTTTAATGACGTAGAATTGAGTTCGCGTATAACTTTACCAATATTTACTGTTGCCAATAAATAATTTTTAAAACCATCTTCTTTTTTAACCTCAGTTGTTAAAACTATTGGCTTATCATTTACAAAAACGTGATGCATAAATTAAATGTAGTATTTTAAAAAGCTAAAATATCATTTTTGAAATTAATTTTATTTGAAATTTTGAAATTTCTTTTTGTTAAAATCCGTAGTTTTGCAACATGATTTTTGATAAAGAAACCGCTAAACAAACTGCCGAAGTTTTATTACAGATTAATGCGATAAAACTACAGCCCAATAATCCTTTTACTTGGGCTTCAGGTTGGAAATCTCCAATTTATTGTGACAATAGAATTGTGTTATCATTCCCTACAATTAGAAACTATATTCGTGAGACTATGGCCAAACACATTGAATCACACTATGGTAAAGTAGATGTCATTGCTGGTGTAGCTACTGGTGCTATTGGTATAGGAATGTTAGTTGCTGAATATTTAGGTCTTCCTTTTATTTATGTTAGACCAGAAGCAAAATCTCATGGAAGGCAAAACCAAATTGAAGGTTTTATAGAGTCTGGACAAAACGTTGTTGTTGTAGAAGATTTAATAAGTACAGGAAAAAGTAGTCTGAATGCTGTAAAAGCTTTACAAGAAGTAAATGTTAATGTAAAAGGCATGGTCGCTATCTTTTCGTATGGATTTGATATCGCAAAGCAAAACTTTGAAACTGCTAATGTTGAACTTTATACTTTAGGTAATTACGAAAACCTCCTAGAGCAAGCATTAGATACTAAATACATTAATACTAAAGAACAAGAAATTTTGACACTCTGGAATGCTAATCCTAGTGAATGGAACGCTATTTGATTATAGCTTACTCAATTAAATACATATAATAATGAAATTAGAATCACCAAAAACTACTATAGATAAATCGGCACAAGATACTTTTGATTTTCTATCTGATGTAAAGAATTTTGAAAAACTAATGCCTGAAAATATTAGTAAATTTGAAGTTTTAGACGATGATAAATTTTTGTTTGCACTCAAAGGAATGCCAGAAATAGTCTTAAAAAAGAAAGAAGCTATAGCACCAAACAAAATTGTTTTAGGTGCAGCTGGTGGAAAATTAGATTTTTATCTTACTGCAAACATTATGACAATCGACACTTCAAAAAGTGAAGTAGAATTAATTTTTGAAGGCGAATTTAATGCTATGATGGCCATGATGATAAAAGGACCAATTAATAAGTTTATTGAAACTTTAGTCGCTAATATGCCTGCACAAGTTTAGTAAAGTAGTTTTACCTCTTTTAAATCAAACACTTTAGTCACATTATCTTCTACTAGTATTTGAAGGTGTCCAGAGTTTGAAACTCCTTTTATATAACCCGAAAACGTAAAACCTTTAGCATCTTCAAATGTTGAAGGTTTATTTTTTCTAAATAATTCAATTTCATAACTTTCTTTTAATTGCTTGAAGTTTCCGCTCCTCAATAGTTCAAAATATAATTGTAAATATTCTAAAACACTGTGCAAAACTTCATCTAAATCATAAGGCTTCCCTGAAATCAATTGCATAGATGTAGCAGAAGGTAAATCATCAAAATTCATTTGGTTTACATTAAGTCCAAAACCAATAATAGTGCCTTGCAATTGATTGTTTTTTATGACATTTTCAATCAACACACCTGAAATCTTCTTTTGGTCTGACAAAATGTCGTTAGGCCATTTCACTTTTATATTTTTAATTTGAAATGTTTTTAAAGCCTTAGAAATTGCTAATGAAATAGCCATACTGATATAAAAACTATTCTCAACGCTTAAGAAAGCAACATCTAAAAACACACTAGCCATAAGGTTTTTGGAAGGTTCAGAGCTCCAAGAAGTTCCCATTTGCCCTCTCCCTTTTGTTTGCGATTTTGTTACAACTACGGTATAATCTTGTAAGACTTCGACACTTCGCAACTGTCTTAAAAAAGTGTTGGTAGAGTCGGTGGCATTAAGTTTGATTATACGCATTGTAATGTGTTAAAAAAAATTATAAATTTCTTATGATTAATATCCGTTTATAAGACGTAAAAAAATAATAACTTTACACAAAATTAAATCAATTTAATGGCGAAAAAAAATACAAATCCAGATCAACTCATAACATCCGTTATTGCTGGCATTGAAGATGTAAAAGGAAAAGAAATTACAGTTTTAGATTTAAGAGAAATTGAAAATACAGTTTGTGATTACTTTATTATTTGTGAAGGGACATCCAACACTCAAGTAAACGCTATTGTAAACTCCATTCAAAAAAAGGTTAGTAAAGAACATAAAGATAATCCTTGGCATATTGAAGGAAATGATAATGCCGAATGGGTTTTAATGGATTATGTCAATATTGTTGTTCATGTGTTCCAAAAACATATCAGAGAATACTACGACATTGAAAGTCTTTGGGGTGATGCGAAAACAACCCAAATAGAAACTAATTACTAAAAACATTAAATAAAAAACCACCTTTGTGGTAGATATAGATGGCAAAAGACAATAAAAACTTAAATAAAAAACCAAAATTTAGCCCATATTGGATTTACGGATTTGTAATTGTAGCGTTTTTAGCAATTCAACTGTTTTCAAGTGGTTTTGGAGGTTCTTCTTCAAAAAAAATTAATCCGTCAGACTTTTTTGGTTTTATGGAGCAAGGCGATGTTGAGAAAATTGAAATTGTTAATGGACGTGAAGCACGTGTATACTTAACAAAAGATGCCTTAGCAAAAGAAGTTCACAAAAAATCTAAGCCTAGCAGCATTATGCCATTCTCACCTCAACCAAATTATTCGTTTGAGTTTGGTGAGCAAGAATTATTTCAGAAAAAAATTGAAAGCATAAACGATGCTGATAATGGTGTCTTTGTGCCAACTACATTCTTTACTGAAGAGAATTTTATTGGAAATATGATTTTCTCTTTGCTGCCATTTATCTTAATTATTGGTGTTTGGATTTTTATCATGAGGCGTATGTCTGGTGGTTCTGGTGGTGGAGCAGGTGGACAAATTTTCAACATAGGAAAATCGAAAGCCAAACTTTTTGACGAAAAAACAGATGTAAAAACATCATTTAAAGATGTCGCTGGTTTAGAAGGTGCAAAAGAAGAAGTACAAGAAATTGTAGATTTCTTAAAAAACCCAGAAAAATACACATCCCTTGGTGGTAAAATACCTAAAGGAGCCTTATTAGTAGGACAGCCAGGAACTGGTAAAACTTTACTTGCTAAAGCCGTAGCTGGAGAAGCTAAAGTACCTTTCTTCTCATTATCTGGTTCTGATTTTGTAGAAATGTTTGTTGGTGTTGGTGCTTCTCGTGTTAGAGATTTATTTAAACAAGCCAAAGAAAAGTCACCTGCTATAATATTTATAGATGAAATTGATGCTATCGGTAGAGCTCGTGGAAAAAGTAATTTTTCAGGATCTAATGATGAACGTGAGAATACATTAAACCAATTACTAACAGAAATGGATGGTTTTGGGACGAATACTAATGTTATTGTATTGGCTGCAACGAACAGAGCTGATGTTTTAGATAAAGCTCTAATGCGTGCTGGTCGTTTTGATAGACAAATTTTTGTTGACCTTCCAGATGTTAGAGAACGTAAAGAAATTTTTGAAGTTCATCTTAGACCAATCAAACAATCTGAAAAACTAGATGTTGATTTTCTTGCGAAACAAACACCAGGTTTCTCTGGAGCTGATATTGCTAATGTTTGTAATGAAGCGGCTTTAATTGCTGCTCGTAATGGAAAAAAAGCAGTTGACAAGCAAGATTTCTTAGATGCTGTTGATAGAATTGTTGGCGGACTTGAAAAGAAAAATAAAATTATTACAAAAGACGAGAAAAAAGCAATTGCTTTCCATGAAGCTGGTCACGCCACAGTAAGTTGGATGTTAGAACATGCTGCACCTTTAGTAAAAGTAACGATTGTGCCTAGAGGACAATCATTAGGTGCTGCTTGGTATCTACCTGAAGAGCGTCTAATTGTACGACCAGAGCAAATGCTAGACGAAATGTGTGCTTCACTTGGAGGTAGAGCTGCAGAAAAAGTCATTTTTAATAAGATTTCAACTGGCGCTTTAAGTGATCTTGAAAAAGTGACAAAGCAAGCTAGGGCAATGGTAACGATTTACGGTCTTAGTGAGAAAGTAGGAAACTTAACGTATTATGACTCTTCAGGCCAAGAGCAAGGTTTTACAAAGCCATATAGCGAAAAAACGGCAGAGGTAATTGATAAAGAAATTTCTGATATCATTGAGGAACAATACCAACGTGCTATTAAATTATTAGAAAACAATAAAAACAAACTCACTGAACTTGCAGAAGTACTACTTGTGAAAGAAGTTATTTTTAAAGATAACTTAGAGAAGATCTTTGGAGAACGTCCTTTTAAAAAGGAAATTGAAGAACGATTAATACAATCACAAAAAACAGAAGAAGGAGAAGAAGAGTAATCAATACATTTTACACAATATAATCTTATAAAAAACTTAAATTGATTCAACATTAGTTTAAGTTTTTTTATATTTGGAATTACATTAATACAATCTAGGTTAATAGCTATCCTTATAAATGAGTCTATTTCGTAAAATCTTCGGTTTAAAAAACACTCCTGAAGACAACATAAAAAGCGAAGAGAGAGGCAAGTACATGCCAGAAATAAAGCTACCCGTAGATGAACAATTCACTATAAATTTCAAAGCTAATGGCGGGAAATTCTTGTATTGTGAAAACATGAAAGAGATTCAAGATAGCTTAAATTCCATTTTAAAAGAAAATAATTGGGAAAACGACAACATTTTATTGTTTGATGAACGCCTAAATGATTTATTTAAAGATTTTAACTTTAATACTACCAAGCGAATTTCAGAAAGCGCTTTTTTCTTTTCTACTTGTGAATATTTAATTTCAGATGATGGCTCTTTACTAATTTCTTCTAACCAGATTGCTGAAAAGAAATTAAAAGAGTTGCCTGATAACTTTGTAATCTATGCAACTACAAGTCAATTTGTTCAGAATATAGGTGAAGGATTAAGAGGAATAAAAGGAAAAAACAAAGATAAAATCCCAACTAACATTACTACTATAAAGCATTTTAAAACAGTCGAAGATAAAGACTTTCTTACTTACGGAAGCAGCTCAAAAAACTTATATTTGTTGCTCTTAGAAGATTTATAAATGAAAGAAACAGTTACAAGAGCACTTTCTGGACTATTATATGTGTCTCTGCTTATTGCTTCTCTATATTGGCAAAATGCACTTATCGTACTCTTTTTTATATTTGGCATCATCTGCATGGCAGAGTTCAAAAAGCTTATTCAGCTTAAAAGTTTTTTCCCATATATAATATTCATCTTACTATATCTTGGTTTTGCCTATTGGAAACTTATTGCAGATTCGACTAAAGGTATTGACGAAGCCACACAAATTCTTTTAGTAATTACCATATTTGTTGAATTAATACTGATTAAAGATTTATTTTCTGAAAAAACAATTCCACTCTTTGGTTCTAAACGATTTATTATAACAACATTTTATTTGTCAAGCGGGTTTGTATTTTTAATTTGTATCTCAAATTTTAACCAAACCTTCTCTCCTCTACTCGTTTTAGGATCATTTATATTAGTTTGGGTAAACGATACATTTGCTTATCTAGTTGGTAAAAATTTTGGTAAACAAAAATTATTTCCAAGTATTTCTCCAAAAAAAACTGTAGAAGGTTTTCTAGGTGGTCTTTTTTTTGCTTGTATAGCCAGTTATTTTATTGCTAACTTTGCAGAGGCTTTAAGTTTTACAAACTGGCTTATATTAAGTATCATTATTAGTGTTTTTGGTACGATAGGTGATTTAATAGAATCTAAGTTTAAACGCCAAGCAAATGTAAAAGATAGTGGTGTTATTATGCCTGGTCATGGTGGCTTATTAGATCGATTGGATAGTATTATCTTTGCAGCACCTTTTATATTTTTATTTTTAAGACTTGTAATGTATGTTTCATAAAGAAGGTTATAAAATTATATTCATCACGTTAGTTGTGGTTATTGCATCAATTTTATTAATTGATTGGTTTATAGATATTTCATGGTTACGATTACTTTTAATGGTAGGCATGCTTATTTTTTTAGTGCTTATTCTGCAATTTTTCAGAAATCCTAAACGTCATACAAAACTAGAAAATCATACTGCTGTTTCTCCTGTTGATGGTAAGGTTGTAGTCATTGAAGAGGTATTTGAAAAAGAAGTATTCAACGACAAACGCATTCAAGTATCAGTGTTTATGTCACCTATCAATGTTCATGTAACACGTTATCCTATTAGCGGAAATGTAACGTACAGCAAATACCATCCAGGAAAGTTTCTTGTAGCATGGCATCCAAAAGCTAGTGAAGAAAACGAACGTACAACTGTTGTTGTTGAAAATAAAAATTTTGGTAAAATATTGTACAGACAAATTGCTGGCGCATTAGCAAAACGTATTGTAAACTATGCAAAAGTAGAGGACAACGCAATTCAAGGTTCAGATTCTGGATTTATTAAATTTGGCTCTCGTGTTGATTTGTTTTTACCATTAGATGCTGATATTAAAGTACAATTAAATCAAAAAGTAAAAGGAGGAGAAAGTATTATTGCTGAAAAACTATGACTTCAGAAGAATTAGACATAGAATTTAATAAGGCTGTAGATCGTATTAATTTACATACAGAACCTTTTCCTGCAGATTTCCTATTACGTCTTTATGCTTACTACAAAAAAGCTAGTAATGATTATGGCAGACCTAATAGTAGTAAACCCATCATCAATGCTTTTAAAACTAATGCCCTATTTCAGGTAAAAGACATTTCCGAAGATGAAGCCAAACAAATTTATATAGAGCTAGTTAACAATTATCTCTTATACCGAAAATAATAAAAGCCTTTTATCACTTACCAAATCGCAATCATGAAAAACCTAAGCCTAACTTTCATATTAATCTTAACTTTAAATGTATCATTTGCGCAAAGTTTTAATCAATTTTATGCTGATATTGTTGCAAGTACTTTAGAAACAAATGTTTTAAATGATTTGACTGCCTTTGAAAACTTAGGAATTAAAACTGTTGGGTCTTCAGCACTTGCAAATACAGAAAGTTGGATTACTACACGTTATCAAAATCTAGGCTATACAGATATAGTATTACAGCCTTTCACTTATTCTTCAGGAACAAGTAATAATATTATTATTACAAAAACAGGTAGTTTGTACCCAAATACCTTTGTGATTATTGATGCTCATTATGATACTATTAATGGCCCTGGAACTAATGATAATGGAACAGGAACAGTATTACTATTAGAATTGGCTAGACTTTTAAAAAACATAGACACTGAATACTCTATTAAATTCATACATTTTTCTGGTGAAGAAGATGGTTTAATTGGGAGTAACTATTATGTAAACAATACGGTTGTTCCACAAAATCTAGATATTAAAATTGTTTTTAATATTGATGAAGTTGGAGGTGTTAACGGCATGACAAACGATAGTGTTGTTTGTGAACGTGATTTAAGTAATCCGTCGTTCAACAATGCTGCATCTAATGCTGCGACGCTTGTTTTGGCGAATTGTATTGAATTCTACTCTAATTTGAACTCAGAAATCTCATATGCTTTTGCATCAGACTATGTGCCTTTTGAAAATAATGGAGAAATTATTACTGGTTTATACGAAAGTAATGTTTCGCCTGTAAATCATACTTCTAATGATAATTTAGCCAATATGGATGTAACTTATGCCTACGAAGTGACTAAAGGAGCTCTAGGTGCAGCTATGGAATTTGCTGTAGCCTTTGAATCTCTAAGTATTAATGATCAAGATTACTTTGAAAACACTGTAAGCATCTCTCCTAATCCATCAAAGAACTATTTAAAGATAGAATTCAAAAACCCATTAGAGTATACTGTTGATTTTAAACTTATAAATATGTTAGGTGAAAATGTATATCAAAATACCTTAACCAAACAAACTCAAACAATAGCTATAGATAGTATTGCTTCTGCACAATATTTAGCTGTTTTTAATATCAATAATAAACGATTTGTAAAAACAATTATTGTTGATTAATAATCTATGATATCGTAGTCTAATTTTATATAAAATATACGTAGATCTACGTATATTTTGTGTTTATAAAAGATTTATCTTCGTTTTGATGCATTTGTAATTATCTGAGAATAATATTACTAAATGATTTTTATACTAATTAAAATCTATAATTATGCAAAATCAACTCGAACAAAAGGTTAACACTATAATTAACCTCGACTACACCGAAGACGACAAAATATGGTTAAAAAGTAGTAAAACATTAAGAAAACTTATTGGTATTTCTGGTATGCTCTTACCTATTATTTTAATCGCTATTACCTTTCTGTTTTTTGATTTAGCCAGACCTATAGAATCTATTAGTCATTATTATTACACAAGAGCTGGAAGTGTTTTTACAGTAATTTTAAGCATGATAGCTATTTTCTTAATTGTTTATAGTGGAAAAAAATCCATTGACTTTTACATTTCTACCATTGCAGGGATTTGTGCTTTATTTGTGGTATTTTTCCCAACAGGCAACTTAAGTAGTATATGTTGTGATACCTTAAAAGCCTATTCTGTAACTTATATTGAAGGCAATGCTAGTGCTGGATTTAGAGAAGATTTTCATTTAGTATCGGCAGGTCTCTTTTTACTCTTATTAGCATATATGTCTTTCTTTTTATTTACCAAATCTAATAAATCGCCCGAATTGCAAGGACGTAAAAAAAGACTTCGTAATAAAATTTACAAAGGATGCGCAATACTTATTGTCGCTTCGCTTATTGTTATTGGGTTAGGGTTTTTAAAAGTTATTCCAGCCCATGTATACAATGCTAACCAACTCACCTTTTGGATGGAGACTTTAGCCGTTGAGAGCTTTGGATTTGCATGGCTTATCAAAGGAGAAGGACTGTTTAAAGATGACACCGAATATTTAGTTGCGAATGAGAGCCCTGACTAATCGATTTAAAAAAATAAATTAATCTCTAATTAATGGTAAGGTACTACAACGCAACAAGCCTTCTTGTTTAGCTATTTCTGCATAAGGAACTTCTTCTACGGTAAATCCTTGCTCTCGAAGCCACGTGTTTAATCTGGTAAAATGACGTTCAGAAATGATCACATCTTCAGCGATAGAAAATACGTTGCTGTTCATGTTATACATTTCGTCTTGTGTAATTTCAAAGATGTTGTCTTTACCAAAGAAATCTACTAGCCAATTATATTCCCTTTCTATTAAAAATCCATTTTTGTGAAGTATAGCTTTATCTTTGCCAACCGGTTGAAAACAACAATCGAGATGTAATGCATTATCCTTAGCTTCTGTATTAGATTTACGAAGCTCAAAAGATTTTACTATTTTATTTGGAAATAGCTCTTGTATAGCAATTACAGCATCCATATTGGTACGTGCTGTGATAAAATCTGAATAATCTTCTCCTGAATATGTGCCAATAAATATATAATCATTCCAAGGCATTACATCACCACCTTCTACATGACATTCTTCGGGCAGACGTACTCTCTGCGCTTCTGGAATTTGACTCCAAACGTGTTCTATGGCTTCAATCTCACGATCTCTATCTGGTAAAATATTGGCTCTAATAAACTTGTCCTCTATAACAAAAGCAATATCTCTAGCAAAGATTTGATTATAATCTTTAATCACTTTTGGTCTGTAAACGGTAACATCATACTTTTTAAAAATATCAGCTACGGCTTCCATTTCTTTAACCATATCGTCTTCTACAGGATAGGTTCCTGCTTTAATATGCTCTATAGATTTAGGATCGTAGGCATCTTTTAAGGCTGGTGTCGCCCCTACGCTTGTAGCTGTTCCTAATACTACAACACGTAAGCGAGATGTTTCATTTTTTACATTAGGTGTTATCATAGATTACAAATATAAAAAAGCTTCATAACAATTTATGAAGCTTTTATCTGACATTTTAAGTGGTCTATCTTTTACTAATATCTTTAAATGGTCTGTAGGTCTCACCAATATATAATTGACGTGGACGACCAATTGGTTCTTTACGCATACGCATTTCTTTCCATTGAGCTATCCAACCTGGTAAACGCCCTAAAGCAAACATTACTGTAAACATTTCAGTAGGAATACCCATAGCTCTATAAATAATACCTGAGTAAAAATCTACATTAGGATATAATTTTCTATCTACAAAGTATGCATCTTCTAAAGCTTCTTGTTCTAAACCTTTAGCGATTCCTAAAATTGGATCATCAACACCTAAATCTCCTAAAACTTCATCAGCTGCAACTTTAATGATTTTTGCTCTTGGGTCAAAGTTTTTATACACACGATGCCCAAAGCCCATTAAGCGGAAAGGATCATTCTTATCTTTGGCTTTTGCCATATATTTTTTAGTGTCACCACCATCATCTTTAATCCCTTCTAGCATTTCTAGTACAGCTTGGTTAGCTCCACCATGTAATGGTCCCCAAAGCGCAGAAATACCGGCTGATAATGACACAAATAATCCAGCATGAGATGAACCTGTTATTCTTACAGTAGACGTTGAACAGTTTTGTTCATGATCGGCATGAAGAATTAATAATTTATCTAAAGCATTTACTAAAATTGGATTTTGAACGTAATCTTCATTTGGGCGTTTAAACATCATTTGTAAAATGTTCTCCACATAACCTAAAGATGTGCTTCCATAATCTAATGGTAATCCTTTTTTCTTACGCATTGTCCAAGCAACTAATATTGGGAATTTACCTAATATTCTAACAATAGCATTGTACATTTCTTCCTCAGAATCTACATTTACAGATGAAGGATTGAAAGCTGTTAATGCACTTGTTAATGATGCTAAAACACCCATTGGATGTGCCGTTTTCGGAAAAGCATCTAATATTTTCTTAATATCATCATCAACAACAGCATGCATCTTAATATCTGAGTGAAATTTCTCTAATTCTTCTTGAGTTGGTAATTCTCCAAAAATTAAAAGATATGCAACTTCTAAAAAATCTGCTTTTTCTGCTAATTCTTCAATAGAATATCCTCTGTATCTTAAGATTCCTTTCTCTCCATCTAAAAACGTAATTGCACTTTCACAAGAACCTGTATTTTTATATCCTGGATCAATTGTAGTCACACCTCCAGTAACACCTCTTAGTGTTTTTATATCTATTGCAACTTCGTTTTCTGTACCTTTAACTAATGGGAATTCGTGTTTTTGACCATTAATTTCTAGTGTAGCTTTATCTGACATATTATATTTGAAAATTTTATTTAGAATGTTAGTCGTATGAGACGTCACGAAATTACGAAATATCTAAGGATTTATAAAGTCAAATGACAAAGGATTTATGAATTTTGATATTGATAGAATTGATATTAAAAACAGAACGCTTAAAATAAATATTTCAAGCGCTCATAACAAAAACTAGCATAAAAAGGTACTCTTCTATCCTTATAAATTATTGATATTCCTATTAACTAAATATTTTGTTATTGTTATATTCTATAAGTGCTCATATACTATTCTTTAAATTTCAACCAGAAGTAATCATTCCAACCTTCAATTAATCGAGTTGGTTCTGTATTTTTAGTTCTATCTTGTTGTGGTATTAAAACAATTTTATTCGCCTTTATTTGAAACGCATACATACGTGTATTAGATTCATTTTCAAGATTTATTTCTATTCTATAGCCTCCATAATTGAAGACGCTCATCGCTATTGCTTTCTAATTATGAAGGCGTTGTAATCTCTTCATAGGTAGATCTTTTTAAAATCATATACGCTTTATTATGAAATCTATAACTCGCTTACTTGTTTTTCTCACATCAGGATGATTAGGATAAAACTCTTCATGATTAAAAAAGACTCCTAACACTAAAATTCCTTTAATAGATTCGGTTAAAAAAGCATGATTATTCCATGCACCTCTTGACATATATATTTCGCTTTCTTTAGAATATGATTTAAGAATGAATACTATTCTTTTACCAATCTTTTTATAAGCTGTCCTTGTTCAGTTTGTATTACAAATACATATACACCAACCTGTAAATTAGATACATATATCTGATTAACTTCAAGGTTATTGTTTAGTTTGTATGTCTTTATATGACTTCCCCTTATATCATATAAGCTTACATTTTCTAGTTTGTATGGCGATATATTTTTTATAATTACAAATGACTCTGCAGGATTTGGATAAACACTAAATTTATCTGTATTAAACTCAGTGATTGATAAAGTAGGATTTGCTTCCGTTGTAAAACTCCAAACTGTCCCGGTAGCTGTTCCAAAACAATTTACAGCATCAACTTTCCAATAATAAGTAGTATCATAAGCCCAAGTAAAGGTTAGATAATTACCATTTGTAGCTCCAGTAATAACACCTAAATCATCTCCGGAAGTCGTTAAACCAAGGCTTAAATTATAACTATTGGCTAAATCCCCTGTAATAGCTTCTGTCCATGAAAATGGCCCAACTACTAAATTTCCTGGATCAAAAACATCGTTTATCGGGATGTTAATAGCACTATCAGCAGGCATAGGACTTACAGCTAAATCTGGACTAGCTGTTGCTGTACATGAAGTAGTCGTAAAACTCCAAACAGCACTCGTCGTAGACCCCATACAATTTACTGATTCAACTTTCCAGTAATAAGTCGTATTATATGCCCAAGTATAATTAAGTCCATTTCCATTTGCAAAATCAAAAACAGTACCAATATCATCTCCAGTTGTAGTTAGGCCAATACTTAGATTAAAACTATCTGCTGGGTTAACCGTATCTTCTATCCAAGAAAAAGGTGTAATAGTAATTCCGGTTATAGCAATGTCTATAGACATATTAGCAGGAGTTGGTTCTATTACAGCATCAGGAGTTGCTGTTGCTGTACATGCATTACAAGTAGTACATTCAATTTGAGTAATAGTATCTCTATTATTTTGGGTGTTACAAAGCGAATCTAAGGTCCAATAACAAACGATGTCTGTCGTAGTTGCAGTAAATGAAACAGAATCTAATCCATGTGTAATGATTGTCATTCCATCAGGTTCAGTAACTGTTATATAGGTTGTTAAGTTTGTAGAGATAGTATAAGATTCACCTATAACTAATCCCGTTAGTAAAGAAAATTCGTTATCAGGCCAATTATCATTAGATATAGTTTGTGCACCAGAAACCTCCAAAACAGTTACAATACCTGTAGGCCATTGAATAGTTGAGTCTGTACATTGACTGTAAGACAGAGAGACTGAAATGATACATAAGATAAATAGTAAAGTAATTTTTTTCATTTGTGTTTTGTTTTAATTTTTTAAGTTGTTATGATTTTAATGAAGAATTAAATTGCTGTCAATTCTATCATTTTTTTTAGTTTTTTTTACAGAATGAGCTCTCCTAAGAAAGAGAACTCATTTTCAAACCTAAACAATAAACAAACGGTAATAATAAGGAAATAAGGGATTTGTGACGAACACACTTGAAAATAGTGACGAAATTTTAAGTTGTTTAGAAAAGAATATAATTTAATACTTCTTCATGTGAATCTCCTATGAAAATCATAGCATTATATACAATAATATAGAGTCTTCTAATTTACATTCTCTAACCAATTTGTAATCATAAGCTTTCTTTCCCCTTCTAAGGAGTCTATTGTATTTTTATATACTATTACATTCTCATCGTAACCTTCTGTATTTATTGATTCAACGACATTATTGAATGCTATTTGAACATCATTAAAATTATTTTCTGACAAAAAGTTGACATAAGGTTCAATTGCTTCTTGATTATATGCCATTGTATATTGACAAATACAAGTTGACACACCGTACCAACAATAACAAAGTTCAAATACATCACCAGCACAGTTCCCACTATTTATAATCGTAAAAAACTGACCATGACATAGATCTGTTAATTGTTCATTTAATTTAGCCCTTCGCGTACTTTCAGCATCCTTTCTTTCATATGTTATACCGGTATTGGTCTCTATAGAATACTCCTTATCCTTAAGAGAATCGTTTTCATTGGAGCAACTGATAATAGACAAAACTGATAAAATGATAATAATTTTTTTCATAATAAATAATATTTAATTATCCCTACTCTTTGTTAATGTTGGATTTTCAGGTTACTCCATTAAACTCCTCTAAATTCAAATAGGTATAGTTCTAGAATTATTACTCAGAAAGCAGAAGTAATAATGAAGATACTCTTGATGTTAATTATAAATAAAGAACAATGAACTTCCCCGAGATAGGATCTCGAGGAATTCAATAAATTAAGTTAATAATGTATAATTGGAAGTTAGCAATTGTAATAATTAACAGCGCAAAGAACTGAACCCCCTACCATGCATGGTGCAAATCCCATGCATCCTATTGAAATTGTATACATACATGTTATATATTGAACTGTACATGGGTCTATCTCTTCAAGGTCCTCCTCAAAATGAATAATAGAATTAAAATACTCTGAGGTGCTATTTACATTATTTTGTTGCTCTAAAAAGGTTCCACTATTTGATACATCTTGTTTGAATGTACTTAGTGTAGCTAAATAGGCAGAGAGACCTGTCCTAGAAAATAAAGCAGAAGCCTTTTGATTATCTGTTAGAGTCGTATTGTTTATCGTATTAACCATAAATTCTTTATCAGAACTTTTTATACTTTGATAGTCTTGGTAAACATTTGCTAATGAATACCCCAACACTTCAGCAGTATTGCCCTCTTGAGCAAATCTTTCAAATATCTGTGAATTATTTAATGGAAAAGTTTCTTCGTTCTTAGAGCAACCAACCATTATTATTGATGTTATTACAATACATATAATTACTTTTTTCATTTTTTATTATTTTTTTATAAAATTAGGCCTACTTAATTTTAGTGTGTCTTAGGCTTTTACACTGTTTACAGTTTATACTTTCTTCCCTGTTTTGGTTTTAATACTGATGCGAAACATTATAATATGATTTCAAACAATTTGGAGTAAACACATCAAGAACAGTAGCTAACCATACATTTCATTAATATTTGAAACATTATTTATTATGAAAAAAATCTATTTTAATTAAAAAAGCAAACTGTATATTATAGTATAACTTTGTCCCTTTTTGGTATTAGATCTATTATTCATAATTTATTTTACTCTATTTAATGATTAGGTTTTCGTATTACTCCATTAAACTCCTCTAAATTCAAATAGGTGCAGTTCTAGAATTATTACCCAAGAAAACAGAAAGTGTTTGATTAATTAAACACCTGACATACTAAAGGCGTTTCTATAAAACCTTAAATATCATGATGTTAAATCATTTTCAAACCTAAACAATAAACAAAGGGGAACACAAATAAAATAAGTGGTTTGTGACGAATACACTTAAAAATAGTGACGGAATCATAAGTCATTTAAAAAAGAATGTTGTTTAATGCATCTTTATAAGAATTACCTACAGGAATTTCAGTGTTATTTACAACAATATGTTGTTTATTTTTTTCACTAATTCTATCAATACGTATAATGTATGAGCGGTGAACTTGTAAAAATTCTAAAGCATCTGGGACTTGCTTAATAAAATTACTTATTTTTTCTCTAATTGTAAACTTCCCTTTTATGGTATAAAGTTCTAAATAATTTCCTGCTGCTTTTACATAATAGATATTAGAAGTATCCATTTTAATTTCTCTTCCTTTCTCCTTAAAGACTAAATAATTTTTATTGGGTTTTAATTGCTTTAAAGCGTATCTAAGCATTTCTCGTATAATGTCTTTATTATAAGAAAGAATTCTATACTTAAAAAAACCGTATAACAATAATATTACAAAAAGAGTAATTAATACTATAAACCACCATGCCTTATAATAAGGAGGATAAATTCGTATAGGAAAACGAAGCTCATTAGCATTCCAATCTCCATACATTCCTTTTACCTGTAAGATTAAAGTATAGTTCCCTGGAATAATGGAAGTGTACACAGCGTTTGTAGTTTTTGTAATATTCCAGTTTTGTTCCAAACCTTCAAGTTTATATCTATAGTGAAGGTTTTTATTTTGTTTAAATGAAATACCTTGAAATAAAATTTCAATTCTATTTTGGGTATAATCCAAATGTTTTAATTCTTTTATAGTCGTTTCTTTATCATTTACTTTGATGTTCTTTATAGATAGATAAAAATTAGATTGTGATTTTTCTTTCTTTTCAAAAAAATCTTTACTAATAGCACAGAGGCCTTCTTTTGTACCAACCCAAATGGTATCGCTTTTAATTTCAACATCAGTTATTTCATTGTTTATCAATCCGTCAAATGTAGAAACACCAGAAATAGAATAATTAAAGCGATCTTTTAATAGAATACGATTAAGCCCTTTAATGCCACAAACCCATAGGGTCGAATCATTTTCTACAACAACTTCTGAGGTTAAATTACTATACAAACCATCATTTTCATCGATATTATAGATAGTATCTTTATCAAAAACAACTAATCCAGCACCTAAAGAAGCGGCATAATAAGTCCCTTTATTTTGATCAATATCTTCCATTCTATGTTTAAATAGAGGGGTTTCATACTCTTTTAAAACACCATTTCTATAATCCATAAGCCCTTGATTAGTGGCAAGATAATATCCCAAAGGATTCTTAGAAATATCATTAATACGAAAATTAAGAGGAATATGGGAAACCTGTTCTTTTATAGTAGAAAAGCCAAAGAATTGGCCAATTATAATCTCCTGATCAAGATTGTCAGACAAAGAAAGCGGAAGCCGCTTCAATGGATGCATTTCATTGTCTAAAGAGAGTCCTTGATTGTAAGTAAATACTACGTCTTTTAAATGTTCGTAATATTGAACAATAGCTGGAGAAGGTATTCCTGAAGGACTATAAACTATAGAATGCTTCTTACCATTCCATTTCGTAACATAACCATTATAATATCCAATATAAATAGTATCACGATTTGATGTTAGGCTGTGAACGAGGTTGCTTTTTATTTTATCAAACAAATAAACTATGATTGTAGGGTCTTTAAAATAAAAAACACCCGAACCTAAAGTCGATATCCATAATCCTTTTTCATGATCCAAAAATAATTTTGTTACTGATTTTCCTTCAAGAAAATGTCTGATTTTTTTTCCAGTAAGATCATAAATAGCGCCACCACCATGTCTATACCCAACCCAAAAATGAGACTTATCATAAACGCCAACATTTATAGGATTCTTCGTGTCATTAATAATAGTTGTTTTATTATTTTTCACTAAGTACACAGCATTATTAATAAATAGTGTTGTCTGATTAATTGTTGCTGTTTCAAATAAACTTACTGTTGAAGAAGGAATCATTTCTGAATAGATGCTCTTCTTAAATATTGGCTTCTTAGACTGAGATAGATTTAATATATAAGTAAAGTTAATCGAGTCAATACATTCATTTACAATTTTAATACCCTCCTCTTTAGCTACATTAGTGTAATCCGTAAGAATACCTTCTTGATTAATAATAATATAACCTCTTAAACCAGTAAAACTAATGTATAGTTTTTCATCGTTGAATAGTATTTCTGAAATAATATAGGTTAACTTAGTTTCCCTGAACTTTTGAATAATGTGATTAAAAGGATAGGGTTTAAAAGAGTTGTTAGTATCAAAAAAAAACAATTCATTATCTAACCCTGTACACCAAATAGTTCCATCTTTTTGATGAAAAAAATAAAAAACAGTATTATCTGTAAGTCCATCTAAGGTTGTAAAAGATTTAAATTCGTAGCCATTGAACTTACTAATACCACGATCTGTTGCAAACCAAAGATGTCCTTTTTCATCTTGTGTTATATCATATACTTGCGAACTATTAAGTCCATCTTTTGGCGTATAATTAATACTATGGGATATCTGCCCTAAAGAGGTGAAAGAACAGAGGAAAAAGAAAATAATAAAACTTACTTTTAAATATGTGGAATGAAATTTAATCATCTACTTGCCTAATAGCATTGTGTTGTTTGGTAAAACCCTGAACGAAAAATTGCTGTACAGAATTTACTTACCGTTGCAGACATCAATATATATTAAAATAAAATGAGTAATTCATTCAAATCATAAAACATTCTAAAATTACTCCTATTATTCATGGTCTATTACAAAAACCATGAATAATAGGAGTTGAATCTTTAATTGAAAAATATTGGTAACCATATATTAAATCTAATAATCTCAATCAGATTCAAAAAATAAAATAAATTACTTTTATTAAAGCTTAGTTTATTTTGAATGCTTTTTCTTGTGGATAATAAGCAACGTTTTCTAATTCTTCTTCAATACGTAATAACTGATTGTATTTTGCCATACGATCACTACGCGATGCAGAACCTGTTTTAATTTGCCCTGTATTTAACGCTACAGCTAAATCGGCAATTGTATTATCTTCAGTCTCTCCTGAACGGTGTGACATCACAGAAGTATATCCAGCATTATGTGCCATATTTACTGCAGAAATTGTCTCAGTCAACGTACCAATTTGGTTCACTTTGATTAATATAGAATTTGCAATTCCGTTTTCAATACCACGAGATAGGCGTTCTACATTAGTTACAAATAAATCATCTCCAACTAATTGCACTTTATCTCCAATTTGCTCTGTTAAATATTTCCAACCGTCCCAATCGTTTTCATCCATACCATCTTCAATAGATAAGATTGGATATTTACGAGATAATTCAGCTAAATAATCTGCTTGCTCTTTACTCGTTCTTACTTTTCCTGATGCACCTTCAAATTTTGTATAGTCATATTTTCCATCAACAAAAAATTCTGCAGCTGCACAATCTAAAGCAATCATCACATCATCACCTAATTTGTAGCCTGCATTTGAAACAGCTACAGCAATCGTTTCTAAAGCATCTTCAGTTCCTCCTTCTAAGTTTGGTGCAAAACCACCTTCATCACCAACAGCTGTACTTAAACCTCTATCATGCAATACTTTTTTAAGGTTATGGAAAATTTCAGTTCCCATTTGCATGGCATGCGTAAAGTTTTTTGCTTTTACAGGCATGACCATAAACTCTTGAAATGCAATTGGAGCATCACTGTGAGAGCCTCCATTAATGATATTCATCATAGGCACAGGTAAGGTATTTGCTGAAACACCTCCAACATATCTATATAATGGCATTCCTAATTCTCCAGCAGCAGCTTTAGCAGCAGCTAAAGACACCCCCAAAATAGCATTAGCTCCTAATTTTGATTTGTTTGGTGTACCATCTAAATCTATCATTAATTGATCGATTCTATTTTGATCAAATACAGACTCGCCAAGTAATTCTTGAGCGATAAGAGTATTCACATTATTAACAGCTTTAGATACACCTTTTCCCATATATGCATTTCCTCCATCACGAAGTTCAACAGCTTCATGTTCTCCTGTAGATGCTCCAGAAGGCACTGCTGCTCTTCCCATAACTCCATTTTCGGTAATCACATCAACTTCAACAGTTGGATTTCCTCTTGAATCTAAAATTTGTCTTGCGTGAACGTTTATTATAATGCTCATTATTTTGGGTTTAAGTTATTGTTGTATTTAAAATTCAAATTTACAAAATAGTTAGCCTATTAGGATTCAACCTAAAGCAGAATTACATAATATCTAAACTATAATGTTTTCGTAAAATAAAATTGGCAATGATTTTCTAATTCCATTGCCAATTCTTTATTAGTTATTTTTTATATTCTGAATAAACTCATCAAACAAATAGGTCGAGTCGTTTGGTCCAGGACTTGCTTCTGGATGATATTGAACTGAAAAACAGTTTTTGTTTTTCAGTTTAAGACCGGCAACAGTATGATCATTTAGATGCACATGCGTTATTTCAATATCGGGATGATTTTCGGCCTCTTCTCTATTAATAGCAAAACCATGATTTTGAGATGTGATTTCTCCTTTAGTCGTTACTAGATTTTTCACTGGATGATTAATCCCTCGATGCCCATTATGCATTTTATAAGTTGAAATCCCGTTTGCTAATGCGATCACTTGATGTCCTAAACAAATACCAAATAATGGCAAGTTTCTTTTAATAATTTCTTTAGCAACAGCTTGAGCTTCAACTAAAGGTTCTGGATCACCAGGACCATTAGACAAAAAGTAACCATCAGGTTGAAATGCTTCTAATTCTTCAAATTTGGAGTTATATGGAAATACTTTAATATAAGCATCACGTTCAGCTAAATTGCGAAGGATATTCTTTTTAATTCCGATATCTAATGCAGCGATTTTATAGCTTGCATTTTCATCTCCAAAATAATAAGGTTCTTTAGTAGACACTTGTGAAGCTAATTCTAAACCGTCCATGCTTGGGACGTCTGCCAATTGTTTTTTCAGACCCTCTACATTATCTACATCAGTAGAGATTACAGCATTCATTGCACCATGATCTCTAATGTGACTAACTAATGCTCTCGTATCAATATCCGAGATCACTAAAAGATTGTGGTCATCGCAAAACTCTTGTAATGATTTGTCACCAGCAGGTCGTGAATAATTAAAACTAAAGTTCTTACAAATTAGACCTGAAATTTTTATAGAATCTGATTCAATTTCATCGCCTTTAGTTCCATAGTTACCAATATGCGCATTGGTAGTCACCATTAATTGACCGAAATATGAAGGATCTGTGAAAATTTCTTGATAACCAGTAGTACCAGTATTAAAGCAAACTTCACCAAAGGCAGTACCATCTTTACCTATAGATTTACCGTGAAAAATTGTTCCGTCAGCCAGTAAGATTAAAGCTTTTTTACGTTTTTGGTATTTCATGTTCGTTGTGTGTTGTATTGTTTGTCGTAACGTTGTAAGTTCTTCTATTCTGTTATTGCTTTTCTGCGTTAATGGTTACTTATCCATTTTATTATCGTCATACGAAATCTTAAACACTTCGTATTTGAGACACTGTTGGAAGTTTATGCGTAAGTAAAGAACCATAACACTCAAAATATTTTACAAAAATCTATAAAAAAAAGGATAATCTAAAATAGATTATCCTTTATATATTAAATGCTTATTAACATTTATTCTTCTTCATTAGTTGCTTTCGTTTCAACTGGTGGAGTAGCTGGTTTAGAACCACCTCTTCTACTTCTTCTAGTAGTTTTCTTCTCCTTCTTACCTGCATTGTAGATTTCGTTATAATCAACGAGCTCTATCATTGCCATATCAGCGTTATCACCAAGTCTATTTCCTAATTTGATGATTCTTGTATAACCACCTGGACGATCAGCAACTTTTACAGCTACATCTCTAAACAATTCAGTAACGGCATCTTTTTGTCTTAATCTAGACATAACGATACGTCTGTTATGTGTTGTATCTTCCTTTGATTTAGTAATCATTGGTTCAACAAATTGTTTTAAAGCTTTAGCTTTAGCAACTGTAGTATTGATACGTTTATGTTCTATTAATGAACATGCCATATTAGCTAACATTGCTTTTCTATGAGCAGTTTGTCTTCCTAAATGGTTAAATTTCTTTCCGTGTCTCATGACATTTTGTTTTAATCATCATCTTGCTACAACCCATTATTGAGGAGCAAAATATGACGTATTAATCTTTATCTAATTTATATTTTGCTAAGTCCATTCCGAAGTTAAGACCTTTAACATTGACAAGCTCTTCAAGCTCTGTTAAAGATTTCTTACCGAAATTACGGAACTTCATTAAGTCATTCTTATTAAAAGACACTAAATCTCCTAATGTATCTACTTCTGCAGCTTTTAAACAGTTTAATGCACGTACAGAAAGATCCATATCAACTAATTTAGTTTTCAACAGCTGTCTCATGTGAAGTGATTCTTCATCATAAGTTTCAGTTTGTGCAATTTCATCAGCTTCAAGAGTAATACGCTCATCAGAGAATAACATGAAGTGGTGAATTAATATTTTAGCAGCTTCTGTTAAAGCGTCTTTAGGTGCGATTGAACCATCAGTTTGAATTTCAAAAACTAATTTTTCAAAATCAGTTTTTTGTTCAACACGAAAGTTTTCAATGCTATACTTTACATTCTTAATAGGCGTATAAATTGAATCTGTAAAGATAGTTCCTATTGGTGCTGAAGCCTTTTTATTTTCTTCTGCAGGAACATAACCTCTACCTTTTTCAATAGTAATTTCCATGTTAATACTTACTTTAGGATCTAAATTACAGATCACTAAATCTTTGTTTAATACTTGGAAACCTGATATAAACTTCTGGAAATCACCAGCTGTAATTTGATTTTGTCCAGAGATTGAAATTGAAACTGATTCGTTATCAACTTCATCAATTTGACGCTTAAAGTTTACTTGCTTTAAGTTTAAAATCATTTCTGTAACGTCTTCAACAACACCTGCAATAGTAGAGAATTCGTGATCAACGCCTTCTACTCTAATTGATGTAATTGCAAAACCTTCTAAAGAAGATAACAAAACTCTTCTTAAAGCATTACCTACTGTTAATCCATAACCTGGTTCTAAAGGTCTAAATTCAAATTTACCTTCAAATTCAGTTGAATCAATCATGATCACCTTGTCAGGCTTCTGAAAATTTAATATTGCCATATCTTTCTTCGTTTTAATTGTTATTTAGTTGCGCGATCTATAAGTTTGAAGAATACTATAAATCCTTTGGCCAAATACCAATATGAATAATTTATTATTTAGAATATAATTCGACGATGTACTGTACGTTGATATTTTCTGGAATTTGGATTCTTTCAGGAATAGAAACGTAAGTTCCTTGCTTAGTATCGTTATTCCATGTGATCCATTCAAATACACTGCTAGAGTTAGCTAATGAATTTTGGATAGCTTCTAATGATTTAGATTTTTCTCTAACAGCAACAACATCACCTGCTTTTAATTGGTAAGAAGGAATATTAACGATTCCACCATTTACAGTGATATGTCTATGAGAGACTAATTGTCTTGCTCCACTTCTAGAAGGAGATAATCCCATTCTGAAGGCAACGTTATCTAAACGAGATTCACAAAGTTGAAGTAATACTTCACCTGTAATACCTTGAGCAGCTGTTGCTTTTTTGAACATGTTTCTGAATTGTTTTTCTAAAATACCATAAGTATATTTAGCTTTTTGCTTCTCCATTAATTGGATAGCGTATTCAGATTTTTTTCCACGACGCTTGTTTGCACCATGTTGACCTGGAGGATAGTTTCTTTTTTCAAAAGCTTTATCATCTCCAAAAATAGCTTCACCGAATTTTCGGGCTATTTTAGTTTTAGGACCAGTATATCTTGCCATTTTAAATTTGTTTTTGAGAGTGTTTGTGAATTAAGGTCTTAATCTTATCCTTCGACGAACGTTGATCTCTCGTTGATACTTGTTTGTTATTTTTCAGTTTGCAAATTTACATATAAAAAATTAATATCAACCATTAAAAACAGTTGATATTAATTCTATTACATATATAAATTATACTCTTCTTCTTTTTGGAGGTCTACAACCATTATGTGGCAATGGAGTAACATCAATAATTTCTGTCACTTCTATACCTGCATTATGAATTGATCTGATAGCAGATTCTCTACCGTTACCAGGACCTTTAACGTAAACTTTTACTTTTTTAAGTCCAGCTTCCTTTGCAACTCCAGCAGCATCTTCTGCAGCTAATTGAGCAGCGTAAGGAGTGTTCTTTTTAGAACCTCTGAATCCCATTTTACCCGCAGATGACCATGAAATCACATCACCTTTCTTATTGGTTAATGAGATGATGATATTGTTAAAAGAGGCAGCTACGTGAGCTTCTCCAACAGCATCCACTATTACTTTACGTTTTTTAGTACTTGACTTTGCCATATTCTTTTAGTTTCTAGTTGTTAGCTTTAGTTGTTAGAATCCTAAACATTGCTATTTCAAACAGATTCATCTAACACTAATGACTAATGACTAATGTCTAATTAATTATTATTTAGTTGCTTTTTTCTTGTTAGCAACAGTTTTTCTTCTACCTTTTCTTGTTCTAGAGTTGTTCTTAGTTCTCTGACCTCTTAAAGGAAGTCCAGCTCTATGACGAATACCTCTGTAACATCCAATATCCATTAATCGCTTAATGTTTAATTGTGTTTCAGAACGTAATTCTCCTTCAATAGTATAAGTTCCTACAGAATCACGGATTGCTCCAATTTGCTCATCTGTCCAATCTTGTACTTTGATGTTTTCGTCAACTTTAGCGCTTGCTAAAATTTCTTGTGCTCTACTACTACCTACTCCGTAGATATAAGTTAAAGAGATCACTCCTCTTTTCTGTTTTGGTATGTCTACACCTGCAATTCTTGCCATAATTACCCTTGTCTTTGTTTGAATCTAGGATTCTTTTTGTTAATGACGTAAAGTCTACCTTTTCTGCGGACTAATTTACAGTCGGCACTTCTTTTTTTAACTGATGCTCTTACTTTCATCGTATTAGTATCTATAAGTTATGCGAGCCTTAGTTAAATCATAAGGACTCATTTCTAATTTTACTTTGTCACCAGGTAACAACTTAATATAATGCATACGCATTTTACCTGAAATGTGAGCTGTCACAATGTGACCATTTTCTAGTTCAACTCGGAACATCGCATTTGATAATGCTTCAATGATTGATCCGTCTTGTTCTATTGCTGCTTGTTTTGCCATAGTATATAATTAAGCTACTGCTTTTCTATTTTTACCAGTTTTCATCAAGCCATCATAATGTTTATTCAACAGATATGAATTTACTTGTTGCATGGTATCTATTGCTACTCCAACCATAATTAGTAGCGACGTGCCACCAAAGAATAATGCCCAACCACCTTGGATACCCATGATTTGTACAATAATAGCTGGGAACACAGCAATTAATGCTAAAAACATAGATCCTGGTAATGTAATTTGAGACATTATTTTATCTAAATATTCTGAAGTTTCTGTTCCTGGTCTAATACCTGGAATAAAACCACCACTTCTTTTTAAATCATCTGCCATTTTGTTCGTAGGAACAGTAATCGCAGTATAGAAATATGTAAAGATGATAATTAGTAATCCAAACACAACATTGTACCATAATCCAAAAGGATCATTAAATTGAGTTTGCATCCATTGTCCTACTTCACTTGATGCTCCAAAAGATTTTCCAATTAAACTAGGCACAAACATAATTGCTTGAGCAAAGATAATTGGCATTACTCCTGATGCATTTAATTTTAATGGTAAGAACTGTCTAGATCCAAATACATTCTTTTCGTATCCACCAGATGCTGTTCTTCTTGCATATTGTACCGCAATTTTACGTACAGCCATTACTAACATTATAGAAGCCAAAATGATTACAAACCAAACTACTAGTTCAATTAAAATCATCATAAGACCACCATTTCCTCCTCCATCTAAGCGAGATGCAGCATTTTGAATAAAGGACAAAGGTAAGTTTGCAATAATACCAACCATAATTAATAATGAAATTCCATTACCAATACCTTTATCTGTAATCTTTTCTCCTAACCACATTGCAAAAACACATCCAGTAATTAATATAATTACTGAAGAGATATAGAATGTTGCACCAGTTCCTAATAAAAATGCTGTAGAAGGGATCCCAAATGCAGGTTGTAAACTAGCTAAATAACCAGGTGCTTGGAATAAGCAAATGATAATCGTTAACCAACGTGTAATTTGCGTAATCTTCTTTTGCCCACTTGCACCTTCTTTTTGAAGTTTCTGTAAGTAAGGAATCGCAATACCCATTAATTGAACAACAATAGACGCTGAAATATAAGGCATAATACCAAGCGCAAAAACAGAAGCATTTGCAAAGGCTCCACCAGTAAACATATTAAGAATTCCTAATATACCTCCATCGGCTCCTTCTTGTAAACCTCCAAGTTGAGTCGCATCTATACCTGGTAAAACAACTTGAGCACCAAAACGGTAAACTAAAAGCAGACCAAGCGTAAGAATGATTCTGTCTTTTAACTCTGTTATTTTCCAAACATTTTTTAATGTATTTATTAATTTCATACTAAAGTGTTCTTATAAAGTTACCGCTTCTCCACCTGCAGCTTCAATTGCAGCTTTTGCTGAAGCAGTAAATTTATGAGCAGTTACTGTTAATTTTGATTTTAATTCACCACGACCAAGAATTTTTACTAACTCATTCTTTCCCGCCAAACCTAGATCTACTAGAGTTTGAAAATCAACTGCATCCTTTATCTTCTTGTTATCTACTAACTCTTGCAATTTATCTAAGTTTACACCTTGATATTCTACACGGTTAATATTTGTAAATCCAAATTTAGGAACTCGTCTTTGAAGTGGCATTTGACCACCTTCGAAACCTAATTTTTTAGAATAACCTGAACGAGACTTTGCTCCTTTGTGACCACGTGTTGCAGTACCACCTTTTCCAGAACCTTGTCCACGACCTATTCTTTTACCTTGATTCTTTACAGAACCTTCTGCTGGTTTTAAATTACTTAAGTTCATTGTATCTTATTATTTTGTTTCTTCAACAGAAACTAAATGTGAAACTTTACTTACCATCCCAAGAATACTTGGTGATGCATCGTGCTCTTTTGTTTGACCAATTTTTTTCAACCCAAGAGCTTCTAAAATTCTCTTTTGAGTTTTAGTACGATTGATTGCGCTTTTTACTTTTGTTACTTTAATCTTTGCCATCGTCCTATTTAATTAACCGTTAAACACTTTTTCAAGAGAAATACCTCTTTCCTTTGCAATTGTATTTGCATCTCTTAATTGTAATAAAGCATCAAAAGTTGCTTTTACAACATTATGAGAGTTAGAAGATCCTTGAGATTTTGATAATACATCATGTATACCAACTGCTTCTAAAACTGTTCTTACAGCTCCACCAGCAATTACACCTGTACCAGGAGCAGCAGGAATAATATTTACTTTTGCTCCACCAAATTTACCTTTTTGCTCATGAGGTAAGGTTCCTTTAATAATAGGAATTCTTACTAAGTTTTTCTTAGCGTCATCAACAGCTTTTGCAATTGCAGAAGCTACATCTTTAGATTTTCCTAAACCGTGACCTACAACTCCAGCTTCATCACCAACCACTACGATCGCTGAAAAACCAAAAGCTCTACCTCCTTTTGTTACTTTGGTAACTCTTTGTACACCAACTAAACGATCTTTAAGATCGATTCCACTTGGTTTTACTAATTCTGCGTTTTTATATTTTTGATACATAGTGTCTTAGAATTTAAGTCCGCCTTCTCTAGCTCCTTCTGCTAATGATTTTACTCTTCCGTGATATTGGTATCCACCTCTATCAAAAGAAATAGTATTGATACCTGCTTTTATTGATTTCTCAGCAATAGCTTTACCAACTAAGGCTGCTATTTCTGTTTTAGTTCCTTTTGCAGAAGCTACATCTTTATCTCTTGAAGATGCTGCAGCTAAAGTTTTACCTGTTACATCATCTACAACTTGAGCATAGATTTCTTTATTGCTTCTGTAAACAGCTAAACGAGGTCTTGCTTCTGTACCAGAGACAACTTTACGAATTCTGCTTTTTATTCTTAGTCTTTTTTCGTTCTTTGTTAATACCATAACTAATTTTTTAAGCTGATTTACCTGCTTTTCTTCTTAATTCTTCACCAACAAACTTAACCCCTTTTCCTTTGTAAGGTTCTGGTGGTCTAAATCCGCGAATTTTCGCAGCTACTTGTCCAACTAATTGTTTATCGTGAGATGTTAATTTTATTATTGGGTTTTTACCTTTTTCTGAAATGGTTTCAATTTTTACTTCTGGTGCAATATTTAAAATAATATTGTGAGAGAAACCGAGAGCCAATTCTAATTTTTGACCTTGGTTTGAAGCTCTATAACCTACACCAACAAGTTCTAAATCTTTAGTCCACCCTTTAGATACACCTGTAATCATGTTGTGTATTAAAGCTCGGTATAAACCATGTTTAGCTTTTTGTTCTTTATTATCTGCTGAGCGTGTTACAAGTACGTTTCCGTCTTCAACTTTAACCGCAACAGTGTCATAGCTTTGTGTTAATTCTCCTAATTTACCTTTTACAGTAATTACGTTGTCCTTAACATCAACTGTAATTCCTTCTGGAATTGCTACTGGATTATTTCCTATTCTTGACATTGTTCTTTCTGATTTAAATTAGTAAACGTAACACAATAATTCGCCACCTACATTATCTCTTTCTGCTTGCTTACCAGTAATTACACCATGAGATGTAGAAACGATAGCAATACCCAATCCATTGAGTATCCTTGGCATTTCATTAGCACTAGCATACTTACGTAAACCTGGTGTACTTATTCTTTGAATTTTTTTGATAACCGATTCTTTAGTTTCTTTATTGTATTTCAAAGCAATTTTTATTGTTCCTTGTACACTAGAATCGTCAAATTTATAACTTAAAATATATCCTTGATCGAATAATATTTTAGTCATCTCTTTTTTTAAGTTTGATGCAGGTATCTCAACAACTCTATGGTTGGCTTTTACTGCATTTCTGATTCTTGTTAAGAAATCAGCAATTGGATCTGTATTCATTTATATTAATTTGCGGTAGTGGTTTTCGATACTATGTCGAACCTAAAACCAATTTATAATTCTTGTTATAATCGTGTTAAACGATTTAGTTTACCAAGATGCTTTTCTAACACCTGGAATCAAACCTTGGTTTGCCATTTCACGAAATGTTACACGTGAAATACCAAAAGTTCTCATATAACCTTTTGGTCTACCTGTCAATTTACAACGATTATGTTGACGAACAGGAGATGCATTTTTTGGTAACTTTTGTAATGCTTCGTAATCTCCAGCTTCTTTTAAAGCTTTACGTTTCTCAGCATATTTAGCTACTGTTTTAGATCTTTTTACCTCACGGGCTTTCATTGATTCTTTAGCCATATCTTAGTTCTTTTGAAAAGGTAAACCCATTTCAGTTAATAACGATTTTGCTTCTTTGTCTGTATCTGCAGAAGTTACAAATGTAATATCCATACCAGAGATTTTATTGATTTTATCAATATTCATTTCTGGAAATATAATTTGCTCAACAACTCCTAAGTTATAATTTCCTCTACCATCAAAACCAGTTGCTTTGATACCATTAAAATCTCTAACACGTGGTAAAGCTGAAGTCACTAAACGATCTAAAAATTCATACATTTGCTCTCCTCTTAACGTAACTCTTACACCAATTGGCATTCCTTTACGCAATTTAAAAGATGCAACATCCTTTTTAGATAATGTAGCTACAGCTTTTTGACCAGATATCATTGTTAATTCATCAATTGCATGATCAATTAATTTTTTATCTGCAACAGCAGCTCCAACACCCTTAGATATAACTATCTTTTTAAGTTTAGGAACTTGCATTACGTTTTTATATCCGAATTCTTCTGTAAGAGCAGAAACTACTTTGTCCTTGTACTCTTGTTTTAATCTTGGAATATAAGTCATAACTATATTACTTCATTTGATTTTGTTGAAAATCTTACTTTCTTGTCACCTTCCATTTTATAACCTACTCTTGTTGCTTCACCCTTAGATGTTAACAATGATAGATTAGAAATATGCATAGGTGCTTCTTTTTCTACTATACCTCCTTGAGGGCTTTGTGCACTTGGTTTAGTGTGTTTCTTAACCATGTTCACGCCTTCAATGATGGCCTTGCTTTTATCGGTTAACACTTTAAGCACTTTACCTTCAGTCCCTTTATGGTCTCCAGCTATTACTCTTACAGTATCTCCTGATTTAATTTTAAACTTTGTCATTTTATTAGTCATTAAAGCACTTCAGGTGCTAATGAAACAATTTTCATGAATTGCTTATCACGAAGTTCTCTAGCTACGGGTCCAAAAACACGTGTTCCTCTCATTTCTCCTGTTGGATTTAAGAGCACACAAGCGTTATCGTCAAATCTAATATAAGATCCATCTGGACGTCTAACTTCTTTTTTAGTACGAACTACTACTGCTGTTGAAACTGCTCCTTTTTTAATGTTTCCATTTGGAGTAGAATCTTTTACTGAGACAACAATTTTGTCTCCAATAGATGCGTATCTTCTTTTTGTACCACCTAGAACACGGATAGTTAAAACTTCCTTGGCTCCAGTGTTATCAGCTACTTTTAATCTTGATTCTTGTTGTACCATAATTACTTCGCTCTTTCAATTATTTCTACTAGTCTCCAACATTTAGATTTACTTAAAGGTCTTGTTTCCATGATCTTTACAGTATCTCCAATATTACAGTCGTTTGTTTCGTCATGAGCAACATATTTTTTTGTTTTCAAAACGAATTTTCCGTACATAGGGTGTTTTACTTTTTTAACTTCAGCAACCACAATTGATTTCTGCATTTTGTTACTAGTAACAACTCCTATACGCTCTTTTCTTAAATGTCTTTTTTCCATCTTTCAGCCAGAATACAATTATTGTATTTCTCTTTTAGTTAATTCTGTTGCAATTCTTGCTACTGAACGTCTAACGTTACGTAACTGAATTGGATTATCTAATGGAGAGATTGCATGAGCTAATTTAAGCTCTGAATAACTCTTTTTAGTTTCGCCAAGTTTCTCTTGTAACTCAGCTACTGATAGCTGTTTAATTTCTTCTTGCTTCATAATACTTATATTAAGCTTCGTAATCTCGAGCTATTAAAAACTTAGTTTTTACTGGTAACTTTTGTGCAGCTAAACGTAAGGCTTCTTTTGCAACGTCCATTGGTACTCCACCAACTTCGAATAAAATTCTTCCTGGCTTTACTACAGCTACCCAATATTCTACGGCACCTTTACCTTTACCCATACGTACTTCTAATGGTTTTTTGGTAATAGGCTTGTCTGGAAATATCTTAATCCATAATTGACCTTCTCTCTTCATAAAACGAGTTGCAGCAATACGTGCAGCTTCAATTTGACGAGATGTCAAAAAATTAGAATCTAAAGATTTTATACCAAACATACCATTAGAAAGAGTAAAACCTCTTCCGGTATTTCCTTTCATACGTCCTTTTTGGACTTTACGAAATTTTGTTCTTTTAGGTTGTAACATTATTACTTTTCTTTAAAAATTACTTTCTACGACGAGACTTGTTATTATTCCCTCCGCGTCCTCCAGGTTTGCCGCCTTGTTTCTTAGACAAGCCAACTAATGGAGAAAGTTCTCTTTTTCCGTACACTTCACCTTTCATGATCCATACTTTAACACCTAATCTACCATAAGTAGTATGTGCTTCAACTAAAGCATAATCAATATCAGCTCTAAATGTAGATAAAGGAATACGTCCTTCTTTATAGTGTTCGCTACGTGCCATTTCAGCACCATTTAAACGGCCACTAATCTGAATTTTTATTCCTTCAGCATTCATACGTATAGCAGCAGCAATTGCCATTTTGATTGCACGTCTATAAGAAATACGATTTTCTATTTGACGAGCAACACTTGATCCTACTAAAAACGCATCAAGTTCAGGTCTCTTAATTTCAAAGATGTTTAACTGAACTTCTTTTCCAGTAATTTTCTTAAGCTCTTCTTTTAACTTGTCTACCTCTTGGCCACCTTTACCGATAATAATACCAGGTCTAGCAGTAGTGATAGTAACGGTTACAAGTTTAAGCGTACGCTCAATAATAACTCTAGATACACTAGCTTTAGATAAACGAGCATGGATATACTTTCTGATTTTATCATCTTCAGCAAGTTTATCTCCGTAATCATTTCCACCATACCAGTTAGATTCCCATCCTCTGATAATTCCTAAACGATTTCCTATTGGATTTGTCTTTTGTCCCATATCTCTATTTAAGCTTGTGTGTTATTTTTAGCTCCAATCACAACTGTTACGTGATTAGATCTTTTTCTAATTCTGTGTGCACGACCTTGAGGTGCTGGACGTAATCTTTTTAACATTGATCCACCATCAACTCTAATTTCTTGCACAAATAAATCTGCTTCTTCAATAGCTGCATCTTCATTTTTAGCTTGCCAGTTAGCAATTGCTGATAACAACAATTTCTCTAATCTACGAGATGCTTCTTTTGAACTAAATCTTAAGATTTGTAATGCTTTTTCAGCTTCTTTACCTCTCACCAAATCCGCAACTAAGCGCATTTTTCTTGGTGATGTAGGACAGTTATTCAATTTTGCAAATGCAACATTTTTCCTGCCTTCCTTAATAGCGTCTGCCATTTGTTTTTTACGACTTCCCATAGCTTACTATTTTTTTCCTTTATTTTTCGCGCCAGCATGACCTCTAAAAGATCGTGTTGGTGAAAATTCTCCTAACTTATGACCTACCATGTTTTCTGTTACGTAAACTGGTACAAACTGACGACCGTTGTGAACTGCTATAGTTTGTCCAACAAAATCTGGAGAAATCATAGAGGCTCTTGACCACGTTTTGATAACTGTTTTTTTGTTAGATGCTACATTTTCAGCAACTTTTTTATTCAATTTATAATGAATGTAAGGTCCTTTTTTTAATGAACGTGCCATATTATCTTATTATTTCTTTCTACGTTCTACAATATACTTATTACTCGCCTTGGTCTTAGAACGTGTTCTATAACCTTTAGCTGGAATACCATTTCTTGATCTTGGGTGTCCTCCTGAAGATTTACCTTCACCACCACCCATTGGGTGATCAACTGGATTCATTACTACTGGTCTTACTCTAGGTCTTCTACCTAACCATCTACTTCTACCTGCTTTACCAGATACAGTTAATTGATGATCAGAATTAGAAACAACACCTATTGTAGCCATACATTCTACGAGAATCATTCTTGTTTCTCCAGAAGGTAATTTAACAGTAGCAAACTTTCCATCTCTTGCCATTAGTTGAGCAAATGCTCCAGCACTTCTTGCCATTACTGCTCCTTGTCCAGGACGTAATTCAATACAAGAAATAATAGTACCTAATGGAATTTGACTTAATGGCATAGCATTACCAATTTCTGGCGCTACTCCTTCTCTAGCAGAAACAACATTTTGCCCGACTTGTAATCCGTTTTGAGCAATAATATATCTTTTCTCACCATCTTGATAATTCAATAATGCGATAAAAGCTGTTCTGTTTGGATCGTATTGAATTGACATAATTTCACCAGGTACTCCTGTTTTATTACGTTTAAAATCGATAATACGATACTTTCTTTTGTGACCTCCACCAATATGGCGCATGGTCATCTTTCCTCGACTGTTTCTACCACCAGATCTTTTGTTCGGAACGAGTAAACTCTTTTCCGGCTTATCAGTAGTTATGGCGTCGAATCCATTTACTACTCTAAATCGCTGAGCTGATGTGATTGGTTTTAATTTTCTTACTGACATTCTTGTCTAATTACATGTTAGTGTATAAATCAATTACTTCACCTTCCGCCAGTTGTACAATTGCCTTTTTAACAGCATTTGTTTTACCATGTTGAATACCAGTTTTTGTAAACTTGGTACTACGATCTGGACGGACATTTATAGTACGAACTTTTTCTACAGAGACACCATAAGCAGCTTCAACCGCTTTTTTGATTTCTACCTTGTTCGCCTTAGTGTTCACTTGAAACGTAAAGCAGTTATTCAACTCACTATTAGTTGTTGCTTTTTCAGTGATGATAGGTTTAATTAAGATACTCATTGTCTTCTTATTTACTTAAGTTCGATTCAATTCCTTCTAAAGAACTCTCTAAAAGAACTAATTTATTTGCGTTTAAAATCTTATAAGTACTTAATTCTGAGTTGATTATAACTTCAGACCTTTTAAAATTTCGTGATGACAAATATACATTATTATTTGACGCACCCAACACAATTAAAGATTTTTTGTCTTGTAAATCAAGTGCTTTCAATACAGCCGTAAAGTTTTTCGTTTTTGGAGTATCAAAATTGAAGTCTTCCAAAACAACGATATCCTTATCATTAGCTTTCATTGTTAACGCTGATTTACGTGCTAAGCGCTTAAGGTTTTTGTTCAGTTTAATACTGTAATTCCTAGGTCTTGGTCCGAACATACGTCCACCACCTCTAAATACACCAGACTTGATACTACCAGCTCTCGCTGTACCAGTCCCTTTTTGTTTTTTAATCTTACGTGTACTTCCTGTAATTTCTGCTCTCTCTTTTGCCTTATGTGTTCCTTGACGTTGGTTAGCAAGATATTGCTTAACGTCTAAGTATACAGCATGATTATTAGGCTCAATAGCAAACACATCCTTAGAAAGGTCTACCTTTCTACCTGTGTCTTTTCCGTTTATATCTAAAACTGCTACTTTCATTATTTTTGAATAATTACATAAGAGTTATTGTGTCCTGGAACACATCCTTTAACTACGATTAAGTTCTTTTCAGCAACTACCTTGTAGACTCTTAAATTTTCAACATACACTCTTTCGCCACCCATTCGTCCTGCCATTTTCATTCCTTTGAAAACTCTCGCAGGATATGAAGCAGCACCAATAGAACCTGGAGCTCTTAAACGGTTGTGCTGACCATGTGTTGCTTGACCAACTCCAGCAAATCCATGACGTTTTACAACACCTTGGAAACCTTTACCTTTTGAAGTTCCTGCTACATCAACATACTCACCTTCGATAAAGTGATCTACTGTTATAGCATCTCCTAATTTGTAATCTCCTTCAAATCCTTGAAATTCCGCGACTTTTGTTTTAACAGAAGTACCAGCTTTTTTGGCATGACCAATTTCAGCTTTAGTAGCACTTTTCTCTGTCTTGTCATCGAAACCAAGTTGAAGGGCACTGTACCCGTCGACCTCTTCAGTTCTGACTTGGGTAACGATACATGGTCCAGCTTCGATTACTGTACATGGAATATTCTTTCCATTTTCATCGAAAATGCTGGTCATACCGATTTTTCTTCCTATTAACCCAGACATAATTATTAATTTATTTATTATTACTATTTATTAAAATTCAAGGCCGAAAATACATTCGACCTTGAATTGTATTTTTACCGTTTTTCCTTCGCACGCAGCTCTGGACATGTTTCGCTTTTATCAACTAAGCGATAAGTTTCACTTACACTTTAATCTCTACTTCAACTCCACTTGGCAATTCAAGTTTCATTAACGCATCAATTGTTTTAGAAGATGAAGAGTAAATATCTAATAAACGCTTGTAAGAGCTTAATTGAAATTGTTCTCTAGACTTCTTGTTTACGTGTGGTGAACGCAATACAGTGAAAATCTTTTTGTGTGTTGGTAATGGAATTGGTCCAGTTACTACAGCACCAGTGCTTTTTACTGTTTTTACAATCTTATCAGCAGACTTGTCAACTAAATTGTGATCGTAAGACTTTAATTTTATTCTAATTTTCTGACTCATTTTCTTTTAGTTTTAAGCTTCTACGCCTTTTGCTGCTTTGATTACTTCTTCTGAAATACTAGAAGGAGTTTCTGCATAGTGTGAAAATTCCATTGTTGATGTCGCACGACCTGATGATAATGTTCTTAATGTAGTTACATAACCGAACATTTCAGATAATGGCACAGTAGCTTTTACAGTTTTTGCACCAGCTCTATCCCCCATATCACTTACTTGACCACGACGACGGTTTAAGTCACCTACGATATCACCCATATTTTCTTCTGGAGTAATAACTTCAAGCTTCATAATTGGTTCCATGATCACCGCTTTAGCTGCTTTTGCTGAATTCTTAAATCCAAGTTTAGCTGCTAATTCGAATGATAATTGATCAGAATCGACATCATGATAAGATCCATCTTTCAATGTCACTTTCATAGCATCAATTTCGTATCCTGCTAATGGTCCATTTACCATTGCCATTTTAAATCCTTTTTCAATTGAAGGGATAAATTCTTTAGGAACGTTACCACCTTTAATTGTAGATACAAATTGAAGACCTACTACGCCTTCATCTGCTGGCTCAACAGTAAATACAATATCGGCAAATTTACCACGACCACCTGATTGTTTTTTATAAACTTCTCTATGGTCTGCAGAAGCTGTAATTGCTTCTTTATATTCTACTTGTGGTTGTCCTTGATTAACTTCGACTTTGAATTCTCGCTTTAAACGATCAACAATAACATCTAAGTGAAGCTCACCCATTCCAGAAATAATAGTCTGTCCTGAAGCTTCGTCTGAACGCACAGTAAATGTTGGATCTTCTTCAGCTAATTTAGCTAATCCCATACCTAATTTATCAACATCAGCTTTAGTCTTAGGCTCAACCGCAATACCAATTACTGGATCAGGGAAGTCCATCGATTCTAAAACAATAGGATGTTTTTCAGCTGTAAGTGTATCTCCTGTTTTAATTGATTTAAATCCAACAGCAGCTCCAATATCTCCAGCTTCTATATAATCAATTGCATTTTGCTTATTAGCATGCATTTGATAGATACGAGAAATACGTTCTTTCTTACCAGAGCGATTGTTTAACACATAAGAACCTGCATCTAAACGACCAGAATAAGCTCTAAAAAACGCTAAACGTCCTACGAAAGGATCTGTAGCAATTTTAAATGCTAATGCAGCGAATGGTTCGTTTACACTTGGCTTACGAATTTCTTCTTGTTCTGTATCAGGATTCACTCCTACAATACCTTCCTTATCCATTGGAGAAGGTAAGTAACGACATACAGCATCTAATAAGAATTGTACACCTTTATTTTTAAAAGCAGAACCACAAATCATAGGAATGATTGCCATATCCATAACAGCAGCTCTAAGTGCAGCATGCACTTCTTCTTCTGTTATAGAATCTTCATCTTCCATGAACTTTTCTAATAAGTTCTCATCGTAACTAGCTACTTCTTCAATTAATAGAGCTCTATATTTTTTAGCTTCTTCTTTAAGCTCTTCTGGAATGTCGATAATATCAAAAGTTGCCCCTTGAGTTTCATCATGCCATACAATAGCTCTATTTTTTACTAAATCGACAATACCTTTAAAGTTTTCTTCATCACCAATATTCAAAACGATAGGAACTGCATTAGAACCTAACATTTCTTTAACTTGACCACAAACCATCATAAAATCAGACCCTTGACGATCCATTTTATTAACAAACCCAATTCTAGGCACTTTATAGTTATCTGCAAGTCTCCAGTTAGTTTCAGATTGTGGCTCAACACCATCAACTGCACTAAACAAAAACACTAAACCATCTAATACACGTAATGAACGGTTTACTTCAACCGTAAAATCAACGTGACCAGGAGTATCAATAATATTAAAGTGGTATCCTTTAGTATCTGGAGTTTTCTCACCATTTTCAATAGGAAAATCCCATGTACAAGTTGTAGCAGCAGAAGTAATTGTAATACCTCTTTCCTGCTCTTGCTCCATCCAATCCATTGTTGCAGCACCATCATGTACTTCACCAATTTTATGAGAAACACCTGTATAATATAGAATACGCTCTGTTGTCGTAGTTTTCCCTGCATCAATATGAGCAGCAATACCTATATTTCTTGTAAATTTTAAATCTCTTGCCATGTTCTTAATTAAAATCTAAAGTGAGAGAATGCCTTATTTGCTTCTGCCATTTTGTGAGTATCAACTCTCTTTTTAACAGCCGCTCCTTCTTCTTTAGCTGCAGCTAAAATTTCAGCAGCTAATTTTTGAGGCATAGATTTTTCATTTCTTTTTCTTGAGTATCCAATCAACCATTTCATAGCTGTAGATACTTTACGATCTGGACGAATTTGCATTGGAATTTGGAAGGTAGCTCCACCAACTCTACGACTACGTACTTCTACGTGAGGCATAACGTTAGATAAGGCATCTTTCCAAACCTCTAAAGCTGTTTTTTCTTCGTCAGTTTTCTTTGACTCTACAATATCAATTGCATCGTAGAATACTTTAAAAGCGATAGACTTTTTTCCATCCCACATCATCATATTAACGAAACGAGTTACTAACTGGTCGTTAAATTTTGGATCTGGTAAAAGCGGTCTCTTTTTTGCTGCTCTTTTTCTCATGTCTTCTTCTTAAAGTTTTAAATTACTTCTTAGGGCGTTTTGCACCATACTTAGATCTACGTTGTGTTCTACCTGCAACACCTGCTGTGTCTAAGGCACCACGAACGATGTGATATCTAACTCCTGGCAAATCTTTTACCCTTCCACCTCTAACCAATACTATCGAGTGCTCTTGTAAATTGTGTCCTTCACCACCGATGTATGCATTAACCTCGTTACCGTTTGTTAAACGAACCCTTGCTACCTTACGCATTGCTGAGTTAGGTTTTTTAGGAGTTGTTGTGTAAACACGAGTACATACACCACGTCTTTGTGGACACGAATCTAAAGCAGCCGATTTGCTCTTCTTGGTTATTTTGGCTCTTCCTTTTCGTACTAATTGTGAAATTGTTGGCATATATTTCTATATAATTTTTATTAAACCCTCTCCTTAGAGGGCTGCAAAGGTAGAAATAAATATCAATTTTTCAAACCTATAACGATTAATTTTAAAAAGTTTCTCAATTTATTTTCGATACGAGATATTTTTAGTGATTATTTTCCGTTAAATTTGAATAATATTTCTATTGATGTTAAGAAAAATTAGTCCTATACTATTACCCCTATTTATATCTTGGTTTACAAATTTGTATGCCCAAAATTTGTATTTGACTTCAGTTGGGTCATCAGAAATAGAAACTAAAACTATTGACTCCTTAGGGTATCAATATTCTTTTATTGACTATGCTTCTTTAGAATTTGAATTAAATCGTTTAAAGAAAAAAATATTAAACACTGGATACATTGAAAGCGAGCTCTTAAACTTTAAAAAGCAGAACGATTCTTCTTATCTAGCAACTTTCAGTTTAAAAAATCAATATACCTCTGTTATTATAAATCACAATGGACTGGTAGATATGTCAATTTTAAAACTCACTGGTTTTTTAGATAAAAATGATCTTTTAGTTATTCCTATAGGAGATTTAGAAACCACATTACAGTCTATAAACTCTGAAATAGCAAATCGTGGAAATCCATTTAGCACCTTAATCTTAACTGATATCAAAAAGACTAACAATAAAACATTAAGTGGGTCTCTTTCTATATCTGATACTAAAACAAGAACCATAGATAAATTAGTTTTAAAAGGTTACGAAAAATTTCCAAAGTCTTTTCTCAACCGTTATTTAAAGATAAAGACTGGGCAAATTTTTAGTTTAGAAGAAATAAAAGATAAAACTGCTACTCTAAATGATTTGGTATTTGCTAATCAAATAAAAGAACCTGAAGTATTATTCACTCAAGACTCTACCATATTATATATGTATATCGAAAAATCAAAAAGTAACACCTTTGATGGTTTTTTAGGTTTCGGTACAAACGAGTCTACAAATAAAATTGAATTTGATGGTTACTTAGATTTAAGCCTTACCAATAATCTGAATTATGGTGAATCTTTAAAACTACTTTATAAGAGTGATGAAAACGACCAGCAAACATTTAACTTAAACCTTAAGGCTCCATATCTATTTAATTCTCCAGTTGGTATAGATTTAAATTTAAATATTTTCAAAAGAGACTCATCATTTGTAACTGTAAGTCAGATTGCTAAAATTAATTATCAAATCAACAGTAAGCAGGTGGTATCCGCCGGAGTAAATTCGGTAACATCAACAGACCTCTTAGATCAACCTATTGCATTGATCACAGATTATAAATCGAATCAATATTTTATCAATTATACGTATACAAAACGACAGAATTATGATTTCTTATTTCCAATAAATTTCTTATTTGAGATGTCTACTGGCTTTGGAAATAGGACTTATGAAGATTTTGATGAACAGCAATCAAGTTTCTCTATTAACACGTTCAAAGTTTTTAACCTCAATGACAAAAACAGTATCTATGGAAAAATTAGCTCAAACTACCTAGTGTCTGATACTTATTTAGAAAATGAACTCCCTAGATTTGGTGGCATTAACTCTATACGTGGTTTTGAAGAAAACAGTCTTATTGCTAATCTATATGGAGTTCTTAATACAGAATATAGATATAAGCTAAATAACACTATATATGTACACTCTGTAATTGATGCGGCATATTTTGAAAATAAAATAGCAAATCAGAAAGGGAAACTTTTTGGATTTGGATTTGGGTTTGGTTTACTAACTAAATCTGGTTTATTTCGTTTTAACTACACAAGCGGAAAAACAGAAAATCAAAAGTTTAAATTATCAGATTCTAAAATTCATTTGAGTTTAACGACAAGATTCTGATTTTCCTCATGTATTAGCCAATTATTTGCATTATTAACATTTTATTAGGAATATAATTGTTTTTTTAAGTTTTTATTAAGAGATTTGGTATCGACTAATTCAAATAAACCAACAATATGAAATTAAAGCTTAGTAAATTACTGACACTATTATTGCTGTTAGTTGTGCAACTCTCATTAGCACAAGAAAAGGCAATTTCAGGTATCGTATCTGATATTTCGGATCTACCGATTCCTGGAGTTAACATTGTGGTTCAAGGCACTACAAATGGAACTCAAACTGATTTTGATGGCAAATACACCATCAATGCAAATGAAGGAGACATTCTTATTTTCTCTTACATTGGCTTAAAAAACCATTCTGTAACTGTTGGAGCGATTACAACTATCAATGTTACGATGGAAGAAGACGCCTCAGTTCTTGAAGAAGTTATTGTAACTGCTCAAGGTATAAAAAAGGAAAAAAAGGCTTTAGGGTATTCTGTATCTACTGTTAGCAGTAAAGATATTGAACAAAAAGCTGATACCGATATAGGTAAAATTCTTAGAGGTAAAGCCGCAGGTGTAAGAATTACTGGTACAGGAGGCGCATCAGGTAGTGGTTCGAATATTATTATTAGAGGATTTTCTTCGATTACTGGTGGTAACCAACCATTATTTATTGTAGATGGAGTTCCTTTTGATGGCTCTAGTGGTGGCGCCAACCAATCTTCAAGCTCTTCTGCGTTCCAATCAGGAAATGTACGTAGTGGTTTTGCTGATATTGATCCAAACAATATTGAAAGTGTAAGTATCTTAAAAGGCTTAAGTGCTACAGCTTTATATGGTGGCCAAGGTCGAAATGGTGTGATTTTGATTACAACTAAATCTGGTAATCAAGCATCAAGAAAGACTGAAATCACTGTTAATCAATCCATTTTCTTTAACAAAATTAATTTACCAGACTATCAAGATACTTATGGTGGTGGATTTCAAAATGTTTATGGCCCTTTCTTTAGTAACTGGGGAGCACCATTTAGTGGTCAAGAAACAATTGACAACGCATTTAGAACAATGGTTTTAAATAATTTTGGTGTTGAACCTTCGGTATTATTCCCAAATAGACCTGAATTAGATTCACCAACTGTACCTTATAGAGCTATTGATAGTCAAGAAGGTTTTTTTAAAACAGGAGTTATTTCTAATACTTCAATTACTGTGGCGGGTGGCTTAGGAGATAAAGGTGCTATCAATTTTGCATATAGTCATGTTGATGATGAATCATTTATTCCAGGCAACAGCTTAAATCGAAATAATTTCTCTCTTGGAGGTACTTATAAAATGGATAATAAATTTACTGTAAGTGGTAAACTAAGTTTTGCTGTTACAGATTTAACTTCACCATTTACTGATGCTTCTACAGGTAGTGATGTTTCGATATCTACATCTGGTACAGGTGGTATTGCATCTGTGTGGAATGTATTATATATTCCAAGAAGTGTCACTTTAGATACACCATACCAACACCCAACTACTGGCGAAAGCTTATGGTATAGAGGTGGAAATGATCGTATGAACCCACTTTGGGTAGTAGACAATACTAAAGACGAAAACAACACCAATAGATTATTTGGGAATTTCATTGTTTCTTATGACTTTACCGATTGGCTAAAAATCAATTATAGATTAGGTATTGACAATACAAATGATAGAACAACAAGAGTTATCAATAGAGGTGCTAATGATGGTATACATCCAAATGGATATCTTCAAACAACAGCCTCAACATATAGAATTTGGGACCATTCATTATTAGCTAATATTGACACTAAAATATCAGAAGACTTCAACTTACAAGCAACAATTGGAGCAACAACTCAGAGAAGAGAATTTAATAGAGATGGGTCAGAAAGTAGAGATCAAATTATTTTCGGTCTTCAAAATCATTTAAACTTTATTAATTCTAGTACTATAATTGAGGGGACTCTTTTTGCTGATAATAATACTGCATATCAACAATTTACCGAAGAGAACAATGCCGCATTGTATACATCGGCAACAATCGGATATAAAGATTTCTTATATCTTAATGCTTCAATAAGAAATGAATGGACATCCACACTAGAAACAGACAATAGATCACAATTTTCACCTGGCTTTAGTGTATCATTTATCCCGACAAGTGCATTTAGCGAACTACGCTCTACAAATGGCTTAGGATTAAATTATCTAAAACTAAGAGCAGGTTACGGTACGTCTCCAGGTTTCCCTGGTCCTTATAACACAAGAGGAGTGACCTCTTTAGTGCCTAATGTTTTTCAAGATGCTGCTGGTAATGGGACTACAACAACAAGTGTTCCTAACTTTTTACCAAATCCAGACCTAAAACCAGAATTATCAAAAGAATTTGAGTTTGGTGTTGATGGTAGATTTTTAGATAATCGCGTTGGGTTTGAATTCACTTACTATAATAGAAATACTGAAGATCAAATTATTTTAAGACCTCTAGCTCCTGAAACAGGATACACCAGTCAGTTTACTAACATTGGTAAAGTAATCAATAAAGGTATTGAAATCACTGCTGATGTTACTCCTGTAAAAACTGAAAATATAAACTGGAAAATCTCTGGTAACTTCTCTCAAAATAAAAGTGAAGTCCAAGGCTTAGATGACGGTGAACAAATTTTATATGGTGGTATTTTTGCAACACCTGCTAATGCTGCTGTAAATGGTGAGCAATTAGGTGTTATCTTCGGAACACGTGTTTTAAGAGATGACGAAGGAAACAGGTTAGTAGATGAAAATGGATATTGGATTCAAGATCCTACTAATGGAATTATAGGTGATCCTAATCCAGATTGGTTCTCTACTATTACCAATAGTTTTAGATACAAAAACTGGACATTCAACATGCAATGGGAATATCAAAGTGGTGGAGACATCTACGCGACAACTGTTGGTGCTTTAGTAGGTAGAGGTGTTGTTGGTAATTTTGATCGCTCTCAAGGCGTTATTCTTCCTGGTATTCGCCAAAGTACTGGCTTACCAAATGATATTCAATTAACAGCTACTGAAGCCTATTTTAATAATATTGGATTTGGGGTTGATGAATTATTAATTTATGATGCATCGCACATTAGATTAAGAGAAGCTTCACTAAGCTATAATTTACCTAAAAAGTGGCTAGACAAAACACCTTTTGGAAACATATCATTTACGCTAGTTGGTCAAAACCTATTTGTCAGAGCGCTTAATGTCCCAAAAGAAACAAACTATGATCCAGAAATCAATAGTTTAGGTGTAGGTAACTCACAAGGTTTCGATTACCTTACATCTTGGAATTCTAGAAGATATGGTATGAGCGTTAAAATAACATTCTAAAAAAAGAAAACAATGAAAAAAATAAATAATAAAATATTTTGGGCGCTATCACTGATTTTATTAATATCATGTGAAACAACAGAATTAGACCTATTAGTTGATCCTAACTTACCGTCTTCTGAAAGCCTAGATCCCGATACAAATTTAAATTTTGTAGCCTATAGTTTCTCCGAATTTTTTGAGGAAGCTACAGAAGCAGGTGGTGAAGCCGTACGATTAGAGTATATGTTTGACTCCTATCAAGTAAATTTCAATAATTCTAATGTTAACCTAAGCGGCATGTGGACAATTGCCTATACTGATATTTTGAACGAAATAAACAGTATTGAACCTACGCTAGTTGAAACTAGTAGATTAGAACACTTAGGGATTTTAAAAATAATGCGAGCTTATACCTTAATGACACTTGTTGATTATTTTGGAGATGTACCTTATTCTGAAGCATTAAATGGAGGTGACAACTTTCCTAATGTAGATTCGGGTCAAGATGTATATACTCAAGCATTTAATGATTTAAATGATGCCTTAACAGGTTTTGATAACATCGATGGTAATACTCCAGAAGCTACAGATTTATTTTACGGAGGAGATATTGACAAATGGACACGTTTAGCTAATAGTTTAAAACTGAAGTACTATCTATCAAGAAGACTTGTCGATGAAGCTGGTTCAGCTGCTGGTATTGCTGCCGTTTTATTAGATGACAACTTTATTAGCTCTAGTTCAGATGATTTTTTCTGGCAAGCTGGAACCTCTAACAACCCGCAAAGTAAGCATCAATATTATGTTGAAGAATACGAAGCTGCAAATACAGGAGAGTATATACCAAACTACTTAGCATGGGCAATGACAGAAGAAAAAGGTATTGATGATCCAAGATTGAGATATTATATTTACAGACAAACAAATGCATTCCCTACAGATCCTGCTGTTTTAAATAATGAGATAGATTGCTGGAATGATTCTCGTCCTAACACATATGCTCCTATAGATGCACTTTCTGCAACGCCATTACCCTTTTGCGCGCTTTTCGATAGAGGCGATGGATACTGGGGAAGAGACCATTCAGAAAATGATGGTATTCCTCCTGACAATGCAAAGAGAATGACATTTGGCACGTATCCAGCTGGTGGACAATTTGATGATGACCAAGGGTCTGCTATTGATTCTGGTGATGGTTTAGATGGAGCTGGAATATGGCCAATAATGATGAATTCATTTGTAAACTTTATGAGAGCAGAAGCTGCAATATATTTAAGTACTACTGATGATGCTCGTGCAATGTTAGAAGAAGGTGTTAGAAATTCTATTACAACAGTAATGAGTAAACTACCTAACCCAGGATCTTTTGGTAGTGTACCAGATAATGGTGATGTAGAAGATTATGTTGCCGAAGTATTAGCATTGTATGACGCTGCTACAAGTCCAGACGAAAGAATGGCTGTAATTGCTAAAGAATACTGGATTGCCATGTATGGTAACGGTGTTGAAGGGTATAACCTCTATAGAAGAACAGGTACTCCAATCAACTTACAACCAACATACTTAGGTACAGGAGAATTCCCAAGATCATTTTTATATCCAAATGTATCTGTAGATAGAAATCCGAATATCAATCAAAAACCTGGCTTAGGTATTCAAGTATTTTGGGATAATAATGCCGCAGGTTTCATTCAATAAAAAATTTAATTATGAAAAATAGAATAATATTAACACTCTTTTTATCTGTCCTGATTTCAGTAGGAATTACTGGATGTTCAGATGATGATAAACTACCTGTTGACTTTGATGACCTCAATGTAACAGGACAACCATTTGCTACAGAAATTAGCTCTGAAGGATCTACTAACATTAATAAGTTAGATCCTGCATCTTCTACTTTCTCAAAAACCTATAATCTGTTTTCATTAGATGATGGTTTTGATGTAACAAATTTATCTGTATTTGTAAGCTTTGCAGGCTTAACTACAACTGCAGACGAAGCGTTACTTTACTCGATTGATCCATCTAGTTTTAATACAAGTGGTACTAATCCAGAAGTAACAATAAACTATAACGGAGCTGACATTTTATCAGCATTAAGCTTACCTCAAACTGCATTAGAAGGAGGAGATGTATTTAACTATAGATTAGCCTTTACAAACGCAGATGGTGTATTTAGCGATGTTAGTGCAAACTTTGACAACCAATCTGCAGATCACACATTTGGATCTACTGTTGTTTGTATCGCTCCACCTCCAGCAGGAACCTGGTCTGTTGATATGGCCGATTCTTATGGTGATGGATGGCAACCTCTCACTGGTGATGGTGGTGGCGCTGGAATTATTATTACTCTAAACACAGGTGAAGTTATCGAATTAGGTCTTTGTACGCCATACGAAGATCCTGGTTATCCTTGTGTTGACCAATCAAGTAGTGGTACTCAAACTTTTGAAATTCCAGAAGGAACTGAATCAGCTGATTTCTATTTTGCAGGAGATTTCTGGGGAGAAATGTCATTTCAAATTTATGCCCCGAGTGGCAATCTTGTAGCCTCTGGAGGTGCAGGAGCAGCAGCTGGACCAATTGCAATAAATTTATGTAATGAATAATTGAATTCATTTTTTAATACATTTAAAAGCCTCTTCATATGAAGAGGCTTTTTTATTAATAACATAGACTCCAGCGCCTCCTTGTTAAACTCTAATGCTTAAGTCCCTTTTCAGTTAATAAATATTACATTTGTTAGAGCACTCTATAATTTTGAAAATTTAACCATGATAAGAAAATTACTCATTTGCTTTACTCTTTTAGTGTTCAGTATTACAAAAGCTCAAAACACTGTTGGAACTATTTCAATTACCGAAGGTGCTTTTGAAGCTTACACACTCATTAGTATTCATACTAAAGCTTACCTAATAAACAATTGTGGAGAAGTTATCAATGAATGGAATAGCACCTATTTACCTGGTAATGCAGTGTATCTCTTACCTAACGGAAATTTACTCAGAGCTGGTCGATTAGAAGACGGTAGTAGCGATATTATATTTGGTGGAAATGGAGGTATCATAGAACTTTTTGATTGGGATGGTAATATTATTTGGTCTTTTACTTATAGTACAAACAATTTTAGACAACATCATGATGTATTCCCAATGCCTAATGGCAATGTATTAATTCTTGCCGCAACAGTACTCTCTGAAGCCGAAGCATTAGCAGCCGGTAGAGACCCCAATTTATTTAGTCAATCTAGACTTTATAACGAGCAAATTATAGAAGTCGAACCTGTAGGTGCAAACCAAGCAAATATTGTGTGGGAATGGAATATCAAAGATCATCTCATTCAGGATTTTGATAATACAAAAGCAAATTTTGGTGATGTGGCCTTAACTCCAGAAAAACTTGATATCAATTTTTTAAATGGTGGAAATGGAGGTTCTAACTGGCTTCACTTTAATTCAATACAGTATAATGAAAGTTTAGATCAAATTGTTATTAGCTCTCGTAACTTAAGCGAAATTTATATTATAGACCATTCAACCAGTACAGCAGAAGCCGCAACAAATTCTGGTGGTGATTATGGTAATGGTGGTGATTTATTATATCGATGGGGAAACCCACAAGCATACAGACAAGGCACAGAAACAGATCGCACTTTATTTGGACAGCATTACCCTCATTTTATAGCAAACGGTTTGACTGATGCAGGAAAGCTCATGATTTTCAATAATGGAAGCGGCAGAACTCCTGAATATTCAGAAGCAATTATAATTACCCCTCCAACATCATCTCCTGGAGTGTATACCTATACTTCAAATACAGCTTATGGGCCTCAAACTATAGATTATTCATATTCTGACCAATCAACCTCGCCTTCAGAATTTTACTCAGCTATTGTGAGTAGTGCGCAACGTTTAGCAAATGGAAACACATTAATTTGTGAAGGTAGAACTGGCGAAATTTTTGAAATAGACGACAACGATAATATTGTATGGGAATATGTGAATCCAGTAAATAATATTGATGGATTAACGGCTTTACAAGGTAATGCTCCTCCTGTTGTTAATATTTTATTTAGAGCTATTAAATACGCACCAGATTACCCTGCGTTTTCTGGAAGAGATTTAACTCCTGGACTTCCATTAGAATTAAATCCTGATTTAACAATTTGTGATAATTTAAGTGTTGAAGATTTTGTTTCAGTACAATTTAAATTATTTCCGAATCCAACATCAAATTACATCAATGTTTCAGCATCAAATACTATTGATAAAATTGAATTCTATTCTATTCTAGGACATAAAGTACTTGAAACTAATAATACAAATATAATAGATATCTCTAATTTTGATTCTGGAGTTTATTTTGTAAAAATCTATTCTGGGAATAAAAGTATTAGCAAAAAAATAATCAAACAATAAATCTTAATACAAGAGATTAAAAACCATTCTAAATTAGAATGGTTTTTTATACCTTTGAGCCATGGAAAAAGAAACCACAATTTTTGGTATACGTGCAGTTATTGAAGCTATAAAATCTGGTGAGAATATTGATAAAATATTTTTACAAAAAGGTTTACGTGGCGAATTATTTTCAGAATTAGAACAACTCTTAAAAAAAGAACGTTTAAATAGTTCTTATGTTCCTGTTGAAAAACTTAATCGTTTATCTAAAAAGAACCATCAAGGGGTGATTGCACAAATTGCTCCAATTACATTTTATAATATCGAAGAGCTTGTTACGAATGTTATAGAATCTGGAAAAACACCACTCTTTTTACTATTAGATCAATTAAGTGATGTCAGAAATTTTGGAGCTATCGTTCGTACTGCCGAATGTACAGGTGTTTCAGGAATTATCATTCAGAAAAAAGGTGGAGCTCCAGTAAATGGTGATGCTATAAAGACAAGTGCTGGTGCACTTTTTAAAATGCCAATATGTAAAGTTGATCATATAAAAGATGCTGTATTTCATATGCAAGCTAGCGGTATAAAAGTTATTGCTGCTACCGAAAAAACAGACAATACAATTTACGATATTTCTTTTAAAGAACCTTGTGCTATTATTATGGGCTCTGAAGGAAAAGGCATAAATCCATCCGTATTAAGAATTGCTGATGATAAAGCTAAACTCCCTTTATTAGGAGATATAGAATCTTTAAATGTATCTGTAGCTTGTGGTGTATTTTTATATGAAGCGATACGACAACGTTTTTAATCTTTATTTTCCTTAAACGTATAATTAATTGAGGGTTTATTTTCTTCCGAAATTGGCTCCTCCTCTATTTCTGGTTCTATGTTTTCGATAAAGTTTCCATTATCATCAAAATGTTTCAAAAACGGATCGTCATCTTCATTATAATCGGGTTGTTGCCAAACATAACGTTCTGGCTTCGCTATAGTTTTTCTAAAAATAAGTGCAAATATAAATCCTGAAATAAGTCCTCCAAGATGACCTTCCCAAGATATACCCTCTTTTACAGGAAAGGCATACCAAATCATACTTCCATAAAGAAAAATGATTATCAGAGATAAAGCAACCAATCTAAAATGTTTTGCAAAAATACCTTTAAAAAATATAAAGCTTACAAGAACATAAACTAATCCGCTTGCTCCAATATGATTAGCTGGTCTACCAATTACCCATGTAAATAATCCCGATAATAATATCCCAAAGAATAGGACTTTCCATGAGATTTTTCGATAGAAATAAAATAAGGCAACTGAGAGCACAAACAAAGGGATAGAGTTGTGATATAAATGTTCAATATCGGCATGAATAAATGGGCTTGTTAAAATACCTGAGAGCCCTTCTATTTTTTGCGGATAAACACCCCATTTTTTTATGGATGGAAAAAAGCGCACCTGCAACCAGAACACAATCCAAATTGAAAGCACAAAAAACACAGGATATGCAATGACTCCTGTAGAATATTTAAACTGTTGCTGATTATTACTCATATCTAAATTTAAAACTTTATTATCAAAATACTCTCCATTTATGAAAACTATGAAATATTGTCACATTCGTTTTTTGTAATTTTACATTATGAACGAACCTTTAGCAGAACGATTACGCCCGCAAACTCTTGACGATTATTTAAGTCAGTCGCATTTAGTTGGTAAAACTGGCGTTTTGACTCAACAGTTAAATCAAGGTGTTATTGCCTCTATGATTTTTTGGGGACCACCCGGAACAGGAAAAACAACACTTGCCAATATTATCGCCAATGAATCTAAGCGTCCATTTTACACCTTAAGTGCTATAAACTCTGGCGTAAAAGATATTAGAGACGTTATTGAAAAAGCAAAGCAAAGTGGTGGTTTATTTACCACTAAAAACCCTATCTTATTTATTGATGAGATTCATAGGTTTAGCAAATCACAACAGGATTCACTATTGCAAGCAGTAGAAAAAGGTTGGGTAACTTTAATTGGTGCCACTACTGAAAATCCTAGTTTTGAGGTTATACCTGCACTTCTATCACGCTGTCAAGTTTATGTTCTTAATTCTTTTGATAAAAGTGATTTAGAATCGCTTTTACAACGTGCGCTTAAAACAGATGAATTCTTATCTAAACGTAAAATAAAACTCAAAGAAACAGAAGCTTTAATTAGACTTTCTGGTGGTGACGCACGAAAACTATTAAATTTATTTGAGCTTATTGTTTCGTCTTTTGATGAAATAGAAAATATAGTAATTACCAACGATATTGTTTCAAAACGTGTTCAAAGCAATACTGTTAGATACGACAAAACTGGTGAGCAACATTATGATATTGTATCGGCTTTTATAAAATCTATAAGAGGTAGCGATCCTAATGCAGCTGTATATTGGTTAGCCCGGATGATTGAAGGCGGTGAAGACGTTAAATTTATTGCGCGTCGCTTACTTATTTTAGCAAGTGAAGATATAGGCAATGCAAACCCAACAGCATTAGTTATTGCTAATAATACATTTCAAGCTGTTACCGTAATTGGCTATCCTGAATCTCGTATTATTTTGAGCCAGTGTGTGACCTATTTAGCTACTTCAGCAAAAAGCAATGCGGCTTATGAAGCGATTGGTAAAGCGCAACAATTAGTTAAAGAAACAGGCGATTTATCTGTACCATTATCAATTAGAAATGCGCCAACAAAGCTCATGAAAGAATTGGGTTACGGAGATAACTATCAATATGCGCATAAGTATGAAAACAACTTTGCTGCTCATGAATTTTTACCAGAAGACATCAAAAACACAACGCTTTATAATCCTGGAAATAATGCACGTGAAAATGCACAACGTGAATTTTTAAAATTGCGATGGAAAAACAAATATGACTATTAAAACTTGATCGTTATGGTTTCAGATTTAAGAGAAGCACCAACGTTTTCTGCTAAAACCCAAACAGTTCCTTTTTTATAAACAATAGCATCTTTTCCTTCTACAATGAACACATCTTTTAATCCTGAATAGAAAAGTACCATTACTTTTTCGGGAATTGTATTTACAATTTGAAAGCCATTGTCTATAGGTTGCGCATAAAGCATATTAGTATCTTCTTTTGCTTCAACAACAGCTTTAATAATTTTAACTTCTTTTTCTGAGGACTTAACGACATCTACTTCAGGAACTGAAACAGCTTTAGCACTTTCTTTTTTCTTTTCTTTAAGCGCTTCAACCTCTTTTTTCAAGCGTTCAATTTCTTTTTTAGCTTCGCTTTCTTTTACTTCAGAAGGCATAGTTGTGACAGTAGATAACTTTTCGCTAGGCTTATATTTATAATTTAAAAACTGGTATGTTTCAAATGCTTGTCTAAGTGCCACACTATAAGCTTTTTTATATTCTTTGATCTTTGTCTCCCCAATTTTTGAACTCATCACAACACGACCTCGGCAATCAATTAAATTAATTTGAAGCTTAGTTTTCAATAAACCACCTTTTACTTCTTCAACATTAGATTTTAATGCTAGACATCGATTCTGACTTAAATCTTCAGGCAAATTTTCGTCTTCAATAAATGCTGTAAATCCGTATTTATTGAATAAAAACTTAGTAAGCGAATTTAATTGGTATTGGTCATGAGATTTTAAAAACTCGTATTGTGCAGGTATAACGATATACTTATAATCGTTTACAGAATTTTGTGCACTTAAAGTTGTTTGACCAATTATAAGTAGCATGACTATGTATCGTAATTTATTCATATAAAACAAAAATTAGGATTAACTCTAAGTTGTAAATATACACTTTGTGTATATAGAACTATTTATCTGCAAAAATAATACTCGTGATAACATTATAAAAATCGCTTTAAATCTTGCAATTCTTTTACTTGCTTAATAGTATCACTAGCATCATAATTATGGTAATTAAATAAAATGACATCTAAACCAACATCCATTGCGCCTATGATATCAGCTTCAAAATTATCGCCAATCATTATACTTTCATCAGCTTTTGCTTTTGCTAAATCGAGTGCATGATTAAAAATAATAGGATTAGGTTTCTTAACACCTGCTGCTTCAGAATTTGTAATCGTTTTAAAATAGCGTGCTATATTAGCATTATCCATCTTTCTTTGTTGCGCTTCTTCAAAACCGTTAGTTATGATATGCAAGTGATAGTACGTATGTAAATGCTCTAAAATTTCAATTGTACCATCAAAAAGATGATTAAACGTTGTGAGATAAGTGATATAATCTTCCGATAGTTTATTTATAACGTCATCAGAAACATGATAATCTACAGCAACAAACGAATCTTTTAAACGTTTATATCTCAAATTCTCTTTATCTATTTTTTCTTCTCTATATAATTTCCAATAATTAAGATTTATAGGCTCATAAACCGATAAAAAATCACTGGTACTAACAGCAATATTGTGAACCTCGAAAATTTTCTCAAATGTGAGTGCCGAATTTTTATCAAAATCCCAAAGTGTATGATCTAAATCAAAAAATATATGCTTTATGCCTTTAACCTTCATTTGTTGAATCTAATATTTGAGTAAATAATTTTTTAAAACCTTTCCATCTTGGGTCACTCCCAAAGCTGTAATTATGAAATACTGGAGTAAACGTACCATTAACACGTTTTACCGAATCTATTAAACGCTGTAATTCCTGCTCTTTATCTAATTGTGATTGATGTTTTAGCATCGAATAATCGATACAATGAAATGAATTAATTAACAATGGAGTTGGTGTCTCAAAGTCTAAATCATAAAATAAAAAGGGTGTACATGTACCTGCTCTAAACCCTAAATAATTTAAATAACCCATCGTAAAATCTTCTTTTATTTCTAACTCAATCAAATTGCGATATGATATTGGAAGGTTAACTTTAGAAAACGAATTACGAGACGCTTCTAATTCATAATTAGTGACGAATTCTATATTCTTTTTTTCTTTCTTCAGAATAGCAATATCATCTAATGCAAAGTAGGACGCTTTAAGTCCAATCCTGCAATAATCTGAAACAGATTTTATTAGTGAGACAAACTTCTTTTTATTGATACTAATATTTTTATCATAGGTAGAAAAATCGCCTATTAAGAAAAATACCCGAAACTTAAATTTGTATTGTTTTTGCTTATTAATAATCCATTTAAACGTATCATAAGGATCACGATTAAAACCAAATAACACTAAAAATCGCTGATACAAACCTCTTAATCTAAGCCTAAACAAATCGTTTAACGCACCTCCAACGGTTCGCATTATACCTTTTTGTTTAAAATAATATGCCATTGGCACGTCTATTACAGGCTGTATGTTGTAGGTTCGCTTCGGAAATATAAACGTTTCAAATTTTTGTTCTAATACCTGTCTTAGTTTGTAAGCCCATATGTCAACTACTGGCTGATTTAAAAATTGATGTTTATATGCTAAACTTTCTGTAGCTGTAAATCGTCCATAATCATCTTTTACATGCGGAAGATATTCTTCATAACGACTCAATAAATAAAAGGAAGCAGCAAAAATATCATATGGTAATGCACTTTTCTCTCCTGTTGAAAAAAAACATTTTGTATCCTCCCAGTTTTGCACATTAATATCAATATCTGATAAACCTTGCTCAAAAAGTAATTCATGATTTCTAACAAAAACCTCATTACTCAATGGCTGTCGTGTGTATGACATTTTTAAACTATCGTGTGCAATAAACTCTTCAATCGTTGTTGTAAAAGATACTGGTATCCCAAGAATTCTTGTACACAAATGCTTGAATGTAAATCGTAATCTAGGCGTAATTTTATGTGTATAAACTAGTAGCAATTTAGTATGTCGTGTTCAGTAATCAATTTTCAGTAAAATTATAATAAATTTTCATCGGCAAAACTAAAATATGCTTTTTCGGTGACAATTACATGATCTAAAACTTTAATATCTAGACTTTGTGCAGCGACTTTTAATTTTTGAGTAATCAATTTATCGGCTTCACTTGGTTTTAAGGTTCCTGACGGATGATTATGAACTAAAAGAAGACTTACTGCACCTACTTCTAAAGCATTTTTCAAGACTAAACGCACATCAACTATAGTTCCTGTTATACCACCTTTACTTAGTTGACTTTTTTGAATCACTTTATTAGAATTATTCAAATACAAAATCCAAAATTCTTCATGAGACAATTCACCAATTATGGGTTGCATCAATTCAAAAACCGAAGCACTTGAGGTTATTTTATTTTTCTGCAATGCGTCTTCTCCTCGCCTGCGCTTACCTAATTCCATTGCTGCAACAATAGTGATTGCCTTTGCCTCTCCAATTCCTTTAAAAGACATCAACTGCTTTAATGATAGCTTACCAAGTTCATATAAATTATGATCTAGACTAGCCAATATACGTTTACTTAAAGCTACAGCACTCTCGTTTCTATTTCCAGACCCAAGTAGTATGGCTACTAATTCGGCATCACTTAAAATCGCCTTTCCTTTGTCACGAAGCTTCTCTCTAGGACGATCTGCTTGCGACCAATTTTTAATAGAAAATGATGTTGGTTTTTCTGTCATGACATAAAGATATATTGTAACTTTCTGAGGTATTAAATGCAAACCAATATATAGAAAAAATACTATATTTCTGTAAAATATATACAACTACTCATAAAAAAATTGATCTAATAAGCATGAATTACCCTCCAAAACATCATCAAGACAATGACCAAAATCACATGATTGAGGTTATAAAAGCATATCCATTGGCCACTGTTATTTCAGTATATGACAATCAACCGTTAATTACACACTTACCTCTAGTTTATGAAAATGGTAAACTTATTGGACATATTGATAAATTTAATCCGCAAGCAGCAGTGTTAAAAGATGATAACCCTGTTACTATCATATTCTCTGGCCCTAATTGTTATATTTCACCAAGTATATACAGCACAACGCAATTACCAACTTGGAACTATATTAAAGTCCATTTAAAAGGTAAGGTAAAAGCTATTGAAAGCAAAATAGCCTTAAAGCAGTCATTAATAACTATGACCAAATTCTTAGAAGCACCAGAGCACAAGTATGTATTAACACCAGATAATCCAAGGCTAGATCGAAGCTTAGACTATATTAAAATGTTTGAGATCACTATTACAGATTGGGAAGGCAAATTTAAACTCTCTCAAGACAAGAAACCTCGTGATATTAATAATGCCAAGCAGGAATTAATTAGAACTAATCAAGAAAGTATTGAGCAGTTTGTAAATGCCGTTTTTAAATGAAAACCATACTTATTCTACACATTTTTACTACTGTTTTTATGACTGGCTTATGTTGGTTTGTTCAAATTGTACATTATCCGCTTTTTAAGGTAATAGATTATAATAAGTTTCCTGCTTACGAAAGAAAAAATGCAATTACTGGTTTTATTACAATTCCTATAATGACTATAGAACTCATAAGCGGACTCATTTTACTATATTATTATCCTGAAAATTTATATCTAATAAATATTGTCTTATTAGTTTTTATATGGCTAAGTACAATGATTTTCCAAGTCCCAATTCATTTAAAACTCATGAGCGAAGGAGATCCAAAACTCATCATCAAAGTTATTAGAACCAACTGGATTAGAACATTAAGTTGGACAGCAAGATCAATTGTATTAATTTTAATTTTATGGGAACTCATCGATTACTAATTAAAAAATAAACTAATAATCGAAATATATTTAGTTACAGAAAAACTTTAATGCTAACCAATAGAAAAAATCAATTTCTTTCTGTAAGAACTAAAGTTGATATCATTTTACCAAATCTGAATATTTTTGAATTTAATTATTATTAAAACTAGCATTTTAATCTCTACAAATATGTAATAGATGCTTACGCTTATACAATTTGCCTTGAATTTTATTTTTAAAAGTTATTATTTTGATATCAAAGGTGTTGCGCACTACATCAATTTAACCTTCAATAATTAACAATTAAAATTCAAAAACAATGAAATATCAAAAGCATAAGCTTACGCTAATAGCATTAGTTTTTATCGGTATATTATATACAAGTTGCGAAACAGAAAACATACAAGAAGAGGAAAAATTGGAATTCCTTACCAATTACGAACTCATTAAAGACAATTTAAAAGTTTACGAAGATGGAATAAAAAGTAACAAAAGTTCCTTTATGCCTTCATATTATTGCTCAGAACAAGGAGGAACATATACATCTAATCTATACGTTAACCATCAAATTTACCTTAATGATTTTTATGATCCAACAAGAAGAAATGAGCTTACATCAACTAGATATGCTTCATGGATGACTAATTTACAAAGTTGGCTGACTTATAATTTTGACGATACTAATCCTAATGGTTCTAACTCCACATCTATAGATATCTCTTTTGACGTATATGGTGCTAATGGTGGTACATATTTGAATGCAACCAATGGTAATAGAGCATATAATGAGTTTGTATGTCAATTAATGGATCAATTATCTCTTACTTCTGCAAGTCAGCTAAACAATTATGAGTTTGCATTAGACATTACTGTAGACTATTTTCTTTGTTGTGATGGAACAAGTTGTTGCAATCCAGTATTATTTGCTAGTGGTACGGCATATTATTAGTTAATTTTATTTTTACTTTCGTGTTAGAAAAAGTAGCGTTATCTATTTTTATAAAAAAGCTCCAATGATTAACCATTGGAGTTTTTAATATTTTAGGATCTAAATTAGACTATAGAACAACACATCTATTATTGCACAGTATAAACATCTAAACGTCTAATAATACTTGGTATTTCATTAGATATAAAAGAAGAAGTATCGTATACTAATCCAACTCCTTCAGCATAATAAAAACGGTCCAATCCAGGTAATTGATCACCTTCTGGCGTTACTGCATAGCGTTCAGAATTAACACAAGTAAAGGTACCCGATTCTACTATAAGCTCAGTACTACCTTCTACTAATTGCTCTACAACATCTCCCCAAGAATTCTCCTGAAGCAGCCTTTCAGAAAAATCATTATTTGTGAATTTAATAGCACCTTCACTATCAATAAGATTACCATTAGCTTCTCTTAAGTATTCAAAATGTTCACCATTTGGATTACAAAATGTTATTCCTTCTTCATTACCTGTAGTTAATCGTCTAAACTTAAAATAGGTGTTTCCAGAAATATCTTCGACACTTACAATACTAACAGCATCTACAACACCAGTATCTTCATAGGTTTCAGAATTTGAATTGTATTTGTAGTTTTTATACTCCCAAGAATTGCCTACTGTTAAAGCATAAAAATTTGCTACTTGATCATCTGGAGTTTGAGAATCATCACTCGTACACGAACATACAATTGAAAAAACACATACACTTAATAGAATACGTTTCATCATAATTACATTGGTTTTTGATTATTAATTAATTAAACGTAAAGCTGTTGAATAGTATAAATTGGTTTGGTTAGATGTAAGAATAACGCATATAAATTCAACTTATTATATAGCTATGCTGTAACAAATTCTTCATCTTGAATACCAATTAGTATACTAATGTTGAAGTTTCTTGAACTATGAAAAATAATAACTTAAAATGGAATACTAGTGGTGATAGTGAATTTAAAACATCTGAATGGATGGGTGCAATCGTTAGGTATTTCTTCTTTCTTGGCACTAAAAAATTTGATACTTTATATAAAGAAAATCAAATTTGGAAAAATGCTTTAGTAGGATGGTTATTTAAAGTTATTTTATTGCTCGGCGTGTTTTATTTAGCCTTAGTACTTATGAATTCAAATTAATTAAACCTGCAACCTCATCAAAATCTAAGCCACCATAATTACCTGAGCTCATTAATAATAATGCTTTATTATCAAAACTCTGAGAAAATAAATACGATTTAAAATCGTCTGGATTGGTATAAATAACCAAATCATCACGTTCAAAAGCAGTAGCGATTTGCTCCTGAGTCACTTCTTCCAACTTTTTAATTTTAACAGCATGAGGTGAATAGAACACAACAGCAACATCTGCTGCATCCAAAGCGCCTTTATACTCTTTTAAAAACTCAGCGTTTAAACTACTATAAGTATGCAATTCTAAACAGGCTACTAATGTTCTATTAGCATACTGTTCTTTTACTGCTTTGGTTGTCGCTGCAACTTTACTTGGTGAATGTGCAAAATCTTTATAGGCAACACTATTAGAGCTTTCTGCAATTTTCTCTAAGCGTTTACTAGCCCCTTTAAATGTCGCAATAGCTTCATAGAAATCATCTTCGTCAATTCCCATATGCTGACAAATCCATTTGGCACCAGCAAGATTATTTAGATTATGATTTCCGAAGACTTCAATAGGCAAATCGCCTTCTGGTGTAGCAAGTAATGTTTGTCCGTTTTCTACACGGTATTCTGGTGTTTGATAAGCAAGTTTACGTATAGGATTCTCACTAGCTTCTACAACGGCTTTCACTTCTGGATCTTCTTCATTATAGTTGACACTTCCACCTTGCACAATACTATCTACAAATATGGAAAACTGCTCCAGATAATTTTCATAGGTAGGAAATACATTAATATGATCCCAAGCAATACCACTTAACAAAGCGATATTAGGTTTGTACAAATGAAATTTCGGCCGTCTATCAATTGGTGAGCTTAAATACTCATCGCCTTCTAAGACGATAAAATCGTTCTCCTCAGTGAGTTTCACCATCACATCAAAACCTTCTAATTGCGCACCAACCATATAATCAACATCACGGTCATGATAATGCATAACATGCAAAATCATAGATGTAATGGTTGTTTTCCCATGGGATCCACCAATAACCACACGTGTTTTATGTTTGGACTGCTCGTATAAAAATTCTGGATAACTATAAATTTTAATATCCAACTCTTGAGCTTTTAATAACTCTGGGTTATCTGCTTTGGCATGCATCCCTAAAACAATAGCATCTAAATTTGATGTAATTTTCTCTGGAAACCATCCAAATTCTATTGGCAATAATCCCTTAGCTTTTAATCGTGATTTTGAAGGCTCAAAAATAGTATCATCACTTCCAGTAACCTGGTAGCCTTTATTGTGTAATGCTAGAGCTAGATTGTGCATAGCACTTCCTCCTATTGCAATAAAATGTACATTCATGTGTTGAATTTTGTAGACCTCCAAATATACTAATTGAAGTGCTAAGTAAGAAACAGTAATAAAGAAGTTTTTAGAGGTGTATTAAAGTTTTTCAATCTCTTGTTTTTCCTTTTTAAAGGCTTTAATTTTTGGCAAACTAACAATAGCTTCATCTATCCATTTTAAAGCATCTACCTTATTTTTTTTATGCTTATAGATTTGAGATAATCGGTAATAGGCCCAAGCTTTTGGCACACCATCTTTAGCCGAATAGTTCTCAATGTAAGCCATTAAGCATTTTTCACCTTTATCTAACTGAATATTATATTCTGCACAAACCTTTCCAATTTGATAATGCATGGCATTGCGTTGATGACGTTCTCCTGAAGCTTCCAAATTAGAGATTGCTTTATCTGGTTGCTTTTCTTTTTCGTACAACTTAGTAAGCTTTTCATAACAGGTTAATGAACCACCTACATGTATAGCCATTTTGTAATAGGTCTCAGCCATTTCTGGCTCATCATCATATTCATAAATATAACCTTTTGCTAAATACCCATCAACTTTAGATAAAGCTTCTAATTCATTAGCATATTTTAACGACTTGCTTTTGCTTCCTCCAATAATACCGGGTAGCTGCATGTACAATTCGACTAAAGCCCAACGTGTATCAATGTGACTAGGATCTAGCGCAGCAGCTTTTAAAAATGCCGATTTCACATCTCCAATAATACCTAGGGCTTTTAGCTTACTTACACTAAGTGCTTTCATCCCTAAAGCGCCTCCATGCTTATAATGGAAATTCGCATTATGAGGTTCTAACTTGGTTAATTTTTTATAATAAATAATAGCATTATCCCATTGTCTCTGATGACCATAAGCATCTCCTAAAAGTTCAATGCCTTCTATATCATTTTGATGTGTTTCATTATATTTCAAAAGATGTTGTTCTGCTTTTTTAAAATCTTTAGCAGCAATTAATTGTTGTCCTTTTTCTAGATGAGATTGGCCAAAAACAAATACAGGTAAGCAAAAACATATTAAAATAAACTTCATACAAGATTTAAGTCGGGAATACAAAAATAACCTTTCTATTTCACTGGCAAAACATGTAACTTCACTCATTCAAATACCGTATTCACGCATTCACTATTTTTTGGAATAGATTTTGAATGTAGGTTGCTGTAAATCTTGACAAATGAAACATATTTCACTTATACTGATGCTCCTATTTTATGCAAACTTCTCAAATGCTCAAACTCCTGAAGATTTTTCCGAGTTATGGAAACAAGTGAGTGATTTCGAAAATAAAGGCTTACCGAAGTCTGCGTTAAAAATCGTAGTGTCTATTGAAAAAAAAGCAAAAGCAAGCAACAATACACCTCAGGAAGTTAAAACCTTGCTCTACAGAAGTAAATATGCTTTAATTCTTGAAGAAGATGCACAGTTTAATGTCATCAATGATTTTAAAAGCATCATCTCAAAAAGTGAATCGCCAACAAAAAATGTACTCCAAAATATTTTAGCAACCTTGTATTGGCAATACTTTACTCAAAACAAATGGAAATTCTATAACCGTACTAAAACCAATAAAAAAGTTGACGAGATTGATTTTCGAACTTGGGATTTAGAAACCTTATTTGAAGAAGTTCACTTTAATTATGAGCAATCATTAGCTAATGGATTAATACTACAACAAACGAGCTTAGAAGCTTATGATGCTATTTTAACTCCTCAAATAAATTCTAAAACTTACAGACCTACTCTTTACGATTTATTATCTCATAATGCGCTTCAATTTTATAAAACCAATGAAAATAACATTACAAAACCAGCCTATAAATTTGAAATTGATAGTCCGAAATTATTAGGAACTTCAAAAGCTTATGCTTTTATGAATTTAGAATCTCAAGATTCTACGTCATTACAATTACAAGCACTCAAAATTTACCAGAGACTTATAAAATTTCATTTAAATGACGCTTCTCCTAATGCGCTAGTTGATGTTGACATAGCACGCTTAAATTTCATTTACCAAAATGCAACTTTTGATAATAAACAAGAATTGTTTCTCAATGCTTTACATGAAGAAAGTAAAAAATGGGATAATATTAAGTTTGATGTTTCTGCATTATACAATTTTGAAATCGCTAAAATATTTCAGCAGCAAGGCACTAATTATCAACCAAAAACAAATGAAGCGCATCGTTGGAAATTTAAAAATGCTCTAGAGCTTTGTCTCACAACACTTAAAAACTATCCTAAAAGTAAAGGTGCCAAACAATGCAAGATCCTTAAAAGACAAATCTTAGCTCAAACACTACAAATCACGACTGAAGATATTATAGCAATAAATACTAATACCTTAGCACTTATTCGCTACAAAAATTTGGAGACCATTAATTTTAAAATTGGTACAGTTTCCGAAGATCAACTAAAAATTCTTAACACTTATAATAAACCGTCTGAACATTTAAAGGTTTTAAACCAAATGAAAGCCATAGAGCGTTGGACTTCTACTCTTAAAAATGAAGATGATCATCAACAGCACAGTACAGAAATTGCAATTCCGAAACTTAAAAATGGCCATTATATTATTTTCGGACAAGTCTTAAACGATAGTAATACATATGCCTTTAAAGAAATACAAGTCACTGATATCGCATATGTCCAAAAGGAAGATAAAAAGAATACAATCTACCAAATCATAGATAGAACTCACGGAAAACCTATTACAGATGCCTCTGTTAGGCTTACTTTTTTCAAAAACTATAAAAACAATTATAAAACCGAACACTATACAACTAACAAGAATGGTGAAATTTCAATTTCAAAACAAAACTATTCACGTTCACGAATCTCTCTGAAAATCACAACAACAAACGATACTGCTGTATTTAAAAACCTTTATGTAAACCGTTATTATAGTTATGATAATAATAAACCTAAGGATAAAGGCTTTCTGTTTTCAGACAGAAGTATATACAGACCTGGTCAAACCCTATACTTTAAAGGTATTATTATGACCACTAAAAATAATAAACCTGAAGTACTTTCAAACAAGCATATTAATGTAACCTTGTATAATGCCAATAGTGAAGAAGTAAAAAAACTAGCGCTCGTTACCAATACATTTGGTTCAGTTTCTGGAGAATTCATATTACCAAGCAATGGATTAACAGGTAATTTCTTCCTGAAATTAAATGGCTATAATACTATTAATACTTCCCATTCTTTTTCAGTAGAAGAATATAAACGTCCAAAATTTGAAGCGACATTCAAACCCGTATCAGAAACGTATAAAGTTAATGATACTATAAACATAAATGGAAATGCATTGGCTTATGCTGGAAGTAGTATTACAGATGCAAAAGTAATCTATCGTGTACACCGAAAAATACGTTATCCTAATTGGTACTATTGGCACAGGCCGTATTTTAATAGTGAACCACAAGAGATTACACACGGAGAAACTACGACAGATGCCTTTGGTAATTTCAACATAAAATTTAAAGCCATTCCTGATGAAAGTGTCGATAAAATGTCGTTGCCTACATTTAACTATGAAGTAACTGCAGATATTACTGATATTAACGGGGAAACACGAAGTACTACAACTGTAGTTAATGTTGGTTATCATGCATTAACAGCTTCTATAATTGTTGCTAATACATTAGATAAAGACAATAAAACACATACCATTAAGATCGACACAAGAAACCTTAATGGTGAATTTGTTCCTGCAAAGGGCACATTAAAAATCTATAAATTAAAAGCACCAAATAGTGTATTAAGATTACGTCCTTGGGCTGCTCCAGATTATAAAAACCTCACTAAATTAGAATTTAAAACCTTGTTTCCTAATGAGGCTTATACTAACGAACACGATAGCAAAAATTGGAATAAAGGAGCGCTTGTACTATCAAAATCGTTTGATACTGAAACATCAAAAACCTTAATATTAGGAAAAATTAAACGCTGGGAATCTGGCAAATACCGCATTGTATTAGAAAGTAAAGATCGTTTTGGTCAAAATGTAAAAGATGAAGTTCAAACCACTATTTATAGCAATGGTGATAAAACATTAGCAGACAACAAACTGTTTCATATTCAAACAAGCAAAACGAGTTATGCTATTGGAGAGACTGTTGATCTTATACTCGGTTCATCGTCTTCGAATATATATGTTACTGTTGAAATTGAAAAAAACAAAACCATTGTAAGTAAGCAATTAATACCATTAAGCAACACTAAAAAAACAATACAGATTCCTGTAAACTCTGAAGATTTAGGTGGTTTTATTGTGCATTATACTTATGCTTTTAAAAACAGCTTTAAAAGTGGAAGCCTTAATATTTCTGTACCGTATCCAAAAACAGATTTAGAAATTGAAACCCTTACATTTAGAGACAAACTTCAACCTGGAACCGATGAAACTTGGCGTTTTAAAATTAAAGGCCCTAAAGGCGAAAAAATCGCTACAGAATTACTAGCAAGTATGTATGATGCATCTTTAGATCAATTTAAAACGCATCACTGGAATTTTAACCCAATACAAAAACCAACCTACTATTCGATATATCGATTACACGCTGGACAGAGTTTTAGAACAAATACTTTTAGAATAGAAAATGCACAGTATAATCATGGTAGTTATACTGTGCAAAACTACGATCAACTTAATTTATTCGGACTCTATTTTAGCGAGTATTATTACGGAAGACAACAGTATTTAAGAAGACTAAATGCAGCTATACCATCAACCTATACTAGTAAAAATGTATCTCATGTAACCAAAGGAATGGTTCAAGGTATTGTAAAAGACAATCTTGGAGAGCTCCTCATAGGTGTTAATATTAATATCAAAGGAACAGATACAGGTACAACTTCTGATTTTGATGGAAAATTTTCAATAAAAGTAAAAAAAGGTGAAACTCTAGTTGTAAGCTATATAGGCTACAAAGCCTTAGAACTAAAAATCTCTAATGACAATTATTATAGTATAACGCTTAATGAAGATAGTGCTGTTTTAGAAGAAGTCATAGTTGTTGCAGAAAGTGCAGCACCAAGAATGGAAAATGATAGTATTGGTTTTGTCAGAGAAGATGATATGGAAATTGCTTTTATGAAAGATAAAAAAGCTCTAGTTTTTAAAAGCAAAACCGAACAAAGTGGAGGTTACATGGTTTCTGAAATTACAAACAAAGAAACAAAGAAACAAAACTTTGACGATGTCAAAATCCGTAAGAATCTTCAAGAAACCGCATTTTTCTTTCCGCAGTTACAAACGGATGAAGAAGGCAATGTGAGTTTTAATTTCACAACTCCTGAAGCCTTAACCAAATGGAAATTGCAATTATTAGCACATACCAAAACCTTAGAAAGCGGAACAACAACTTTAGAAACTGTTACGCAAAAAGAATTGATGGTGCTACCCAATGCTCCTCGTTTTTTACGCGAAGGGGATCAGATTTCTATCAGCACAAAAATTGCAAATTTAACTGACAAACAATTATCTGGACAAGCAAAGCTAGTATTAACTAATCCTATTTCAGGAAAAGATATCACTGAGCATCTTGGCATTTCATTAACAAAGGAAACCGTTCAATTTGTAGTAGATGCTAAAGGAAATACACAAGCTTCATGGACACTTCATATTCCGTTTGATGTTGATGCTGTTCAGTATAAAATTTTAGCGAAAGCAGGAGATTTTAGCGATGGCGAACAAAATGCATTACCTGTGTTAAGCAATAGAATGTTAGTCACCGAAACCTTACCAATGTGGATTAAGAGTAATGAAACACGAACATTTACCTTAGACAAACTCAAAACCAATACCTCAACAACACTTAAGCATCATAAACTCACTTTAGAGATTACATCAAATCCAGCTTGGTATGCTGTTCAAGCTTTACCATATTTGATGGAGTATCCTTATGAGTGTAATGAGCAAACCTTTAGTCGTTATTATGCTAATGCACTAGCAAGTCATATTGCGAATAGCAATCCGAGAATTCAAGAAGTTTTTAACCAATGGAAAAATACAGATGCTTTATTGAGTAATCTTGAAAAAAACCAAGACTTGAAATCGCTTTTAATTCAAGAAACCCCATGGTTACGCGATGCGCAAAGTGAAACAGAGCAAAAAAAACGTATTGCTTTATTATTCGATTTAAACAAAATGAATACTGAATTAGAATTGGCTATACGTAAACTTAAAAACGGTCAGATGGCAAATGGTGCTTGGTCATGGTTTAATGGTGGGCAACCTAACCGCTATATCACACAGCATATCATTACAGGCTTTGGACATCTTAATAAACTAGGAGTAACAAGCACTGAAACTTCGCAAATGCTAACTAAAGCTATAAGCTATTTAGATGCAGAATTTATACAAGAGTATAAAGACATTAAAAAATATAATCCAAAAGCAGATTTATCTAAAGATCATTTAAGTTATACGCAATTGCATTATTTGTATATGCGAAGCTTTTATACTAATAACAAGCCATCAAAAGAGGTTCAATCTATTATGGATTATTACCAAACTCAAATTCAAAAGTATTGGTTAAGTCGCTCCTTATATGCAAAAGGACTAATGGCATTAGTTGTTAATAGAATGGATGACAAAACAACATCAGAAAGAATATTAAAGTCATTACGTGAAACGAGTATCACTTCGGAAGAATTAGGTATGTACTGGAAAGAAAATACCAGCTCATGGTATTGGTATCAAGCACCAATAGAAACACAAGCCTTATTAATTGAAGTTTTTTCTGAAATTGAAAATGATGCCACAACTATCGATAATCTAAAAATCTGGTTACTTAAAAACAAGCAAACCAACCGTTGGCAAACTACTAAAGCTACAACAGATGCTATCTATGCCTTATTATTACAAGGAAGTGATTGGCTAAGTGTAACGGATATGGTTGACGTGGTTTTAGGTGGAAAAGAGATTGAAGCTTCAAAATTAGAAAACGTAAAAACAGAGGCTGGTACAGGCTATTATAAAACGTCATGGTCTGCTTCTGAAATATTATCAAACATGGCAACCGTAAAACTCACAAAAAAAGGCGATGGTATTGCTTGGGGAAGTTTATACTGGCAATATTTTGAAGATTTAGATAAGATTACTTCTGCCGAAACACCTCTTAAATTACAGAAAAAACTCTTCAAAAAAACCAATACGGCAACTGGAGAACAAATTACTGAAATTACATCTAAAACCAATTTAAAAGTTGGCGACTTGGTAAGAGTTCGTATTGAATTACGAAGTGATCGTGCTATGGAATTTGTTCACATGAAAGATATGCGTGCTGCAGGATTAGAACCTATAAATGTATTATCACAATACAAATACCAAGATGGTTTAGGCTATTATGAAAGTACAAAAGACGCTTCTACTAATTTCTTTTTCGATTATTTACCAAAAGGAGTTTATGTTTTTGAGTATGACTTAAGAGTTAATAACGCTGGACATATGAGTAACGGCATCACAACAATTCAAAGTATGTATGCTCCAGAGTTTAGTAGTCATAGTGAAGGTGTAAAAATAAAAGTAGAATAATTAGAAAAATTTCCTACACGAAACCATTAAAATTATTATTTTTCAATTTCAAAATTTAATCAAAGAATGAAAAAACTCTTAACTATTACATTACTATTTTTAGTAACCATGTCTTTTGCTCAAGACATTTCGATCACGAAAAGTGACATTTTTAAAGACAAAAAGAAACATTCATTTCTAAGTTTCAGTCTAGAAGCCGATAATGGTGGTATTGTGACTATTAGATCTTATTATGCAGGTTTTGGAAGATTAAAAGGTTATTACATCCAGTATTTTGATAACAACCTAAAGCTTATAAAAGAATTAAATTATGAAGTAAAAAATAAAACGATTAGAAATGCTTTTCTAAAAGATAATCAATTACATCTTATTGAAGTTGAAACGCTAAAAAAAGAAGATAAGATTGCTATTAATGTAGCGTCTTCCGATTTAAACACATTAAGTTTCTCTAATAAAACGCTTCTTGATTTTTCTGAAGATAATGTGAAAAAATATTTCGGTGTTATGATATTTCCATTTTTCTTCGATAATGGATTTAGCCAAGCTGATGGTAATCATATGGGAGAAGTTATCATGTCTGCAAATAAAAAGTTTTTCGCAATAAATTTTGACTTTAAAAACAAAGAAAAAGAAACTCATAAGGTTTTTGTTTTCAATGATAATTTCGAACAAGTTTATGATAAACTTATCGTTAAAGATATTAAGGATAAATTATTTGTTTACAAAAGTTTTCAAGTAGATGGTGAAGATGGCACTATATATTTTCTAGGAAAAGCTTACGAAGGCGGAAAAAGAAAATCGAAAAAGAAAGGTAAAGTAAACTATCATTATGAGTTAAATAAAATTAATGCAGAAGGCGAACAAAGTATTAGTTTTAAAAGCGAAGACAAATACATAGAATCTTTGTATTTAGTCAAAAACAGTGAGCGTTTGGCTTGTGTTGGTTTTTTTGGAAACAAAGAAGAATATAAACTAAACGGTGTATGTATTTATGATTTAGATCCAAAGACATTACAAACAAATTTTAATAAGTTTAATGATTTTTCTAATGAATTCCTTACCGACAAATATGGAAATAGAGAGGGTAAAAAGAAACGAAAAAAAGCAAAAGGAATTAATAATATCGATTTTAAAGGCGTGTACTTAATGGCCAATAATGATATTGTTATTAATGCTGAAGAATTCTTTATTACAACACATACTTCAATGGGTGCTAACGGAAGCATGAGTACGCGTACTGTTTATCATTATAATGACATTATGGCTATGCGATTAGACGCTCAAGGTAATTTAAAATGGGCAAGAAATATTAATAAAGCACAAGTAGGAACTGTAAATAGTTCGTATACAAGTTTACCTGTAAATGAATCTACTTACTTTTTTATCAATTGTTCTGACAATGTAAAAAAACTAAGTGCAGATCGTATTTCATTTAAACAAACATCATCAAAAAGATCAAATCTCTACGCGATTTCTATTGATGGAGACGGCAATTTTGATTACAAAAAATTAATTGATGATAAAGAATCAAAAGTCTATTACAAAGTCAATAATGGTGTTATCAATATCAATAATCAAAGTTTATTTTTACTAGGAGAACGAAAGAAAAACGGTCGTATCATAAAATTACAAGTAAACTAAATTAACACTTAACTTATATAGTACAAACCTGCAAAATTCATTTATTGCAGGTTTTTTTAAGCTTTAAACAACCATAATTATCACTTAAACATTTCTTTAAAATTTCCATTATACTAAAAATCACTATATTCATATACTAACTAATACTAAATATTATGAATTCAAAAGTGTTTTTGGTCTTGAGAATATTACTCGGCCTATTTGTTTTATTCTTTGGTCTTAACAAACTTATTCCCGGTGGATTAATTGAAATGCCTCAACCAACTGGTGATGCAGGAGCTTACTTTGGAGCATTGGCCACCTCAAAAACTCTAATGCTCGTCGCCATAGTTGAGGTCGTTGCAGGATTGACGCTTATTGTTAATAAATTTGGAGCTTTACTCGCTTTGATTTTAATGAGTGTATCTGTAAATGCTGTATTATTTCACGCTGTATTAGATCCAGGAGGCATTGGTGGCGCACTTGCATTACTTGTTTTAAATAGCGCTGTAATATTTGGTTATAAAGACAAATACAAAGCTTTATTAAACTAGATGATTTTTTACATAAAAAAGAGGTTTTAAAAAGCCTCTTTTTTATGTAATCCATTTAGTAATAAGTGCTAATTGTCCCATATTCAATATCCACTTATCAGCGTGATACATATTTTGCGAAAACTCAAAAAAAACACCCAAGCGGCATTTATTAGTATAAAAGATGTGCCACATTTTATTGCATTCTTCGCTCCTACTGCCTTTGCTACAGCTGTTTCTGAGTTTATTGATGATCAAGCATTAACAAATAAGACGCTAATTGATAAAAAACAGTGTTGAAATAAAAAGTTTTCAAGAAACACTACCTACAATACATATAGGTCTTAGTACTTAAATAGAAAGCTTCCTGCTTTGAATCGCTTCTTTTCGGGAAAACATTTCTATTGTATTTCAGGAGGAAAGCCTTTGAGTACTTTTTTGACAATAGCTATAAATTGTGCTTCACATTTTTCGGGAGTAGCATTGGGTCTATAATTAGATTCTGAAACCGCTTGCCAAAAGAGTCCGTTATTAGTCTCATCAACAAATTCAAAAACAATTTCTCTTGCCATTTGTGTTTGCCCAATAGGCAAACCAATAGTGATTCCACCACCTACCTGACCACCAGTTCCTCCAATACCTACTCCAACATTATTACCAGACTGTTGTTGAAACTCGACACTTTTAATATTTATAAGAAAATCTGGTTTTTCTGAGATTAAATACCCGCTACTTAGTAAGGCATTATCTAAAGCTTTGTATAAGCGTTTAGTATCTAAATCACTCATTCCTGATGTCATATCTGAATAGTAATTATAGGTTTTATAGGCATCGAAATTAGTCGTTTTCTCGTAGTCGTAATTTACTCTAATAGAGCTACAAGACATAACAAGACTCAATACTAATATACTAATTATACGTTTCATTCCTTTTTAGTTTAAAGGTAATGAAAAAGCTATTCCTTTACAATTCTGCAAGTTACTTCATGCAATTGAGTCTAGCGTTAAGGATGGAATTATTGTTGGAGCTCCTCAAAGAGAGCGACTGATGAGAGCCTGACCCTTTGGAGTCCTTTCTACGAAAAAGGGTAACACCCAATTTAATTATGCTTAATAACTGAAAAAATTAATTATTAAGCATTTTCCAAAGTTTATCTTTTAGATCTATAATACCTTGCTGCGCTACCGAAGAAATAAACATATATTGAATTGGAAGTGTCTTATCTAATTCTTGTTTGAGTTCTGCTTTAAGCTCATCATCCAACATATCGCATTTAGAAATGGCAATCATACGTTCTTTATCCAACATTTCTGGATTGTAGCGTTTAAGCTCGTCTAATAAAATATCGTATTGTTTACGAATATCATCGGCATCGGCAGGAATCAAAAACAACAATATTGAATTACGTTCTATATGACGTAAAAAATAATGCCCGAGTCCTTTACCTTCGGCTGCCCCTTCAATAATTCCTGGGATATCTGCCATAACAAAAGTCTGATAATCACGGTACTCTACAATCCCTAAATTAGGTTTAAGCGTTGTAAATTCATAATCTGCAATTTTTGGTTTTGCAGCTGTAACAACAGACAATAAGGTTGACTTTCCTGCATTTGGAAACCCTACTAAACCTACATCGGCAAGAATTTTAAGTTCAAGTGTAACTTTTCTCTCTTCTAGGTCTTCACCAGGTTGCGCATAACGAGGTGTTTGATTTCGGGAATTTTTAAAATGCCAGTTCCCTAATCCGCCACGTCCACCTTGGGCAACAATTTGTTCTTCATTTTCGTCTGTAATTTCGAATAAAACTTCATCTGTTTCAGTATCTTTAATAACAGTTCCTAATGGGACATCTATATAAACATCTTCTCCATCGGCTCCAGTACTTCTACTTTTACTTCCATGACCACCATGACCAGCTCTTGCATGACGCTTAAACTTTAGGTGAAGAAGTGTCCAAAGATTAGAGCTACCACGAATTATAATATGACCTCCTCGGCCACCATCACCACCATCTGGGCCTCCTTTTTCTATATATTTTTCACGATGTAAGTGTGCAGAACCTTGGCCTCCTTTACCAGAAGACACATGTATCTTAACGTAGTCAACAAAATTTCCCTCTGTCATAGTTCTTATATTATCTAAAATCGATTAACCGATTAAGTCTTGTTATAATTTATCAATTACAGCATTTAAACGCACTGTAATTTCTTTGATACTCCCAACACCATCAACACCAAAATACTTATCTTGGCTTGCATAGTAGTTTTTTAAAATAGCAGTTTTTTTATAGTATTCTGTAATACGATTTCTAATGATTGATTCATCAGCATCGTCTTTTCTTCCACTTGTTTTACCACGTTCTAATAAGCGTCCAACTAATACTTCATCATCAACTTCCAATGCTATCATAGCATTAATTTGAGAATCTTTATCAGCCATTAATTTATCTAAAGCTTCAGCTTGAGCATTCGTTCTTGGAAAACCATCAAAAATAAAACCTTTAGCATCGGCATTCTTTTCAACTTCAGCATTAAGCATGTCTATTGTTACCTGGTCTGGAACCAATTCACCTTTATCCATATAAGATTTAGCTAACATCCCTAAAGCGGTTTCATGTTTTATATTATATCTAAAGACATCTCCTGTTGAAATATGCACTAGATTATATTTATCTTTTAAAAAATTAGCTTGTGTTCCTTTTCCTGCGCCTGGAGGTCCAAATAGCACTAAGTTGGTCATGTGTTGTGTTGTTTTTAATTGATATATTTCAGGTAAATCACGTCCTAACTGGTTATAATCAAGACCATAGCCTACGATAAATTTATTAGGAATCTCTTTACCTACATAGTGTAATTTATAATCTTTTTTATACGCTTCTGGTTTGTAAAAAAGTGTCGCTATTTTAAGTTCATCTACACTTTCGTTTTTAAAAATGCGATGTACTTCCTCAAGGGTATTGCCAGAATCTATAATATCTTCTAGTATCACTACTTTTCTACCAGACAAATCTTGTGTTAATCCAATAAGGCGGTGAATATCTTCGGTTGATTTTAAACCTTCATATGATGCCAATTTGATAAACGTAACTTCACAAGGTTTTGGATATTTTTTTACAAAATCACTTACAAACATAAATGACCCATTCAAAATACCAATAAATACGGGCACTTCATCTTGCATATCATTTGCAATTTCATCAACCAGGCGTTGCACGGTTGCATCAAGATCTTTCTCTGAAATAAAAGGTTTGAAGTATAAATCGTGTAGTTTAATCACTAGATTTTGATTTTAAAAAGGCAAAGATAATCAATAGATTGTCTATTAGCGATTTTTGAATTCCATTTTTGTGCATTAACTCATCTTTGCTTTCTATTTTATAATGTATTTTTGTGCAACGAAAGCGATATTTTAACTTTTTAGATTTCCATTGTTATGGAAAACACTATGACTTATTTTTCTTCAGATTTTAAACTCGGCATCCTAGGTGGTGGACAATTAGGTAAAATGATGCTCTATAGCACGAGAAAATTTGATATCTCGACACATGTTATGGATTCAAGTGATGAAGCACCATGCAAGATAGCTTGCAATACATTTACTTTAGGTGATTTAATGGATTTTGATGCCGTTTATAACTTTGGGAAACACGTGGATGTATTGACATTTGAAATTGAAAATGTAAATGTAGATGCTCTTGAACAATTAGAAAAAGAAGGTAAAAAAGTATATCCATCTTCAAAGACTCTAAAAACCATTCAAAATAAAGCAACGCAAAAATTGTTTTATAGAGATCATCAAATTCCTACATCAGATTTTACGCGATTTGCTTATCTCTCTGAGATTAAAGATGCTATTGACAATGGTGGATTAGAATTCCCATTTGTATGGAAAGCTGCCAAATTTGGTTATGATGGAACAGGTGTGAAAATGGTACGCCAGTTTTCAGACCTAAAAGACTTACCAACTGGAGAGTGTATTGCAGAAGATTTGGTACCATTCAAAAATGAATTAGCGGTTATTGTTGCTAGAAATGATCGCGGAGATGTAAAGACCTATCCTGTTGTTGAAATGGAGTTTCATCCAGAAGCTAACCAAGTAGAATATGTTATTTGCCCTGCAAGAATTGACAAAACTGTTGCTAAAAAAGCCCGAGAGGTAGCATTGGAGGTTTCAAAAGCATTTAATCATGTTGGATTACTAGCTGTAGAAATGTTTCAAACTGAAAACGATGAGATTTTAGTGAATGAAGCTGCTCCAAGACCTCATAACTCTGGACATCAAACTATTGAAGCAAGTTACACTTCTCAATTTGAGCAACACCTTAGAGCTATTTTAAATCTCCCGTTAGGAAAAACAGAAAGTAAAACAGGTGGTATTATGGTGAATCTTGTTGGTGCCGAAGGTTATACAGGAGATGTTGTATATCAAAACATTGAAGATATTATGCAGCTTGATGGTGTAACACCGCATATCTATGGAAAAAAGCAAACCAGACCATTTCGTAAAATGGGACATGTAACCATAGTAAATGAAGATATAAACGAGGCAAGACGCATTGCTCAAAAAGTAAAAGAAACGATTAAAGTAATAAGTAAATAGTTATGAGTAAAGTAGCGGTAATTATGGGAAGTAAAAGTGATCTTCCTGTTATGCAAGATGCCATAGACATCTTAAAAGAGTTTCATATCGACGTAGAAGTAGATATTGTATCTGCACACAGGACTCCTGAAAAATTATTCGATTTTAGTAAACATGCACATTCTAGAGGTATAACAGTAATTATTGCTGGAGCTGGAGGTGCTGCACATTTACCTGGAATGGTTGCATCCTTATCACCTTTACCTGTAATTGGTGTACCAGTAAAAAGTAGCAACTCTATTGATGGTTGGGATTCTATTCTATCTATACTTCAAATGCCTGGAGGTGTTCCTGTAGCTACTGTAGCCTTAAATGGCGGAAAAAATGCTGGTATTTTAGCTGCACAAATTATTGGAGCATCTGATAAAAATGTACTTAAAACAATATTGGATTATAAAGAGCGTTTGAAAGCTAAAGTTATTGAATCTTCAAAAAACTTGTAGTTCATTCATAAAAAAACCTCGATTTTACTCGAGGTTTTAAAGCTATTAATCAATTTTTACTAAAGACTTACCAAAGTAAGTATTTAATAGTAATACAAAAGTAATAATTAATTTAACATAGTGTTCTTAACTTTTAGTTAATGCTAAAAAAATAAAAATATTTATCCCATTTAAGCATTTGATTAACAATTACATAAAAGAACAGACATTTACAAAACAGAACCTAAACCTTTAGTTGTTCTTACAAAATTACAACTAATCATTTGAGTTTAATTAACGATCAAGACAACATATTAATACATTTAATTAAAGATGAGTATTTTAAATTCTAAATTCAAAACAGCCTATCATACAGCACCTTTTTCTAAAATCAAAGATGAAGATTATTTACCTTCATTTTTAACGGCAATTAAAAAGGCAAAAGCAGAAATTAATGCTATAACATTAAATACTGAAGTGCCAACTTTTGAGAACACAATAGCTGCATTAGATTTTTCGGGTGAAGAATTAGATCGACTCTCAAGTATCTTTTTTAATTTGAATAGTGCTGAAACAAATGATCAAATTCAAAAAATTGCTCAAGAAGTTTCTCCTCTCCTATCAGAATTCAGTAATGACATTACATTAAATGAAGACTTATTTAAACGTGTAAAAGCAGTTTATAATAACAAGAACTCTTTAAACCTAACGAAAGAACAACAAACACTTCTCGATAAAAAATATAAAAGTTTTTCTAGAAATGGCGCTAATCTTTCTGAAGACAAAAAGATTCAGCTTCGTGATATTGACAAAAAACTAAGTCAACTTAAACTAAAATTTGGTGAAAATGTTTTAGCAGAAACTAATGCATTTGAAATGCATCTCACTAATGAAAGTGATCTAGATGGATTACCCGATGGTGCTAAAGAAGCTGCTCAGCAATTAGCAGAATCTAAAGATAAAGATGGTTGGTTAATCACATTAGATTATCCAAGTTACATTCCATTTATGACCTATGCAAACAACAGAAAATTACGTCAAGAATTAGCATTAATTGCGGGTTCAAAAGCCTTCAAAGGCAATGACTTAGACAATCAAGATAATGTTCTTCAAATTACGAAACTACGTTATGACCGTGCTAATTTACTAGGCTATAAAACACATGCGCATTTTGTTTTAGAAGAACGTATGGCAAAAACACCTGAGACGGTTGAAAATTTCTTAAATGAATTACTTGAAAAAGCAAAACCTGCTGCTGAACAAGAATTTAAAACCTTAGAAGCTTTTGCAAAAGATTTAGATGGGATTGACATGCTTCAAAAATGGGATAGCTCTTATTATGCTGAAAAATTAAAGCAAAAATTATTCAGTTTAGATGATGAGCAACTAAAACCCTATTTCAAATTAGAAAATGTTATTGATGGTGTTTTTACCATTGCTGAGCGACTATACGATTTAAAATTTGAAGAGATAGATAACATCGACAAATACCACAACGATGTATTAACCTATAAAGTGACAGATACTAAAGGCGATTTAATCTCTATTTTTTATGCTGATTTTTTTCCAAGATCAGGAAAAAGAAATGGTGCTTGGATGACCGTTTACAAACCACAATACATAAAAAATGGAGTCAACGACAGACCACACATTTCTATTGTTTGTAACTTTACTAAACCCACAAAAAGTAAACCTTCACTTCTTACTTTTAATGAAGTCACCACGTTATTTCATGAGTTTGGTCATGCTTTACATGGCATGCTAGCAAATACAACATATCCAAGCTTATCAGGCACAAGTGTCTATTGGGATTTTGTAGAATTACCAAGTCAGGTTTTAGAAAACTGGTGTTTTGAAAAGGAAGCTTTAGAACTCTTTGCCACACATTATGAAACTGGTGATGTTATTCCGATGGAATTAATTGATAAGATAAAAGCTTCAGCAACATTTCATGAAGGTATGCAAACCTTAAGACAAATTAGTTTTGGCTTATTAGATATGTCGTGGCATGCTAATGAATCACTAGATACAATTACATCTGTAAAAGCACATGAACAAAAAGCGTTTGAGAATACAAAACTTTTTCCTGATGTTGAAGAAAATTGTATGAGTACTGCTTTTTCACATATTTTTCAAGGCGGCTATAGCTCTGGGTATTACAGTTACAAATGGGCTGAAGTTTTAGATGCTGATGCATTTGAATACTTTTTAGAGGAAGGTGTATTTAACAAAGCCGTTGCTAAAAAATTTAAGGACAATGTGCTCTCTCAAGGAGGTATAGAAGATCCAATGACACTTTACAAACGTTTTAGAGGAAAGGCACCAAAACCAGACGCACTATTGAAACGCGCAGGATTGATTGATAATTAACAGAAGACAACTCTATTCTATTAAACCGAAAATAACACTTCGGTTTTTTTTATTCAAAAAAATAAACTTTCAATAATTATTGAAAGTTTAAAATATTTCATATATTTATCATCATGAACTACGATGAAGCAAAAATAAAATTTGTAAGTACCTGGGGAAGTTTAGGCTCCCTTTGGGGAATTAATAAGGCTATGGCCCAGATACAAGCTTTGCTTTTTATTTCTACAAAACCATTATCAATGGAAGAGGTTATGGCAGAACTTAAAATCTCTAGAGGTAATACAAGCATGAATCTTCGTCAGTTAATAGATTGGGGAATTGTCACAAAAGAAATCATTCCTGGAGAACGCAAAGAATTTTTTACGACAGAAAAAGATGTTCAAGAATTAGCAAGAACAATAGCTAAAGAACGTAGCAGAAGAGAAATTCAACCTGTAATTAAAGTTTTAAAAGACGTGTCGTCTATAAAAGATGACGGTACAAAAAAAACAAGAGAACTCATCAAACAAACAAAAGCTTTACACGATTTAACAGAGACTGCAGATGACATGATTAATAAATTGGTTAACCAAAAACAAAACTGGATTACAAAGTCTTTATTAAAACTCATTAAATAAAAAAATTTAAAATATACTTTCAATTTTTTCTGAAAGTTCAATATATACAACAAATAATGAAAAAAATTATAACTCATAAAACATTAATGTTACTTATAGTAAGTGTATGGTTCATTAATGGTCTTTTTTGTAAAGTCTTACATTTTGTCCCTAGACATGAAGAGATTGTTAGTAGAATTTTAGGAAATACATATTCAAGCCCTTTTACTGTCTTTATAGGAATCCTAGAAATTTTAATGGCAATTTGGATTGTATCTGGTTATAAATCAAAATTAAATGCAGCATTACAAATTATAATTATAGCTCTAATGAATATTCTCGAATATATTCATGTACCAGATTTACTTCTATGGGGAAAATCAAATATTCTTTTTGCTATTCTTTTCATCTGTATAGTGTATTACACAAACTTCAAATATTATAGAAATCATGTTAGCAACTCTTAAAAACCACCCATTCGCTGTAGAAGCATTTTTTAACAGTTCTCTAGTATTAACCTTTGCTGTTCCAAAAGAACAATTACAATCACTAATTCCTGAGTGTTTGAGTTTAGACACTTTTCAAGACAAGTGGGCTTTTGTTGCTGTAGCTATGGTTGAAACTAAAGACTTAAGACCAAAAGGTCTACCAAAGTTTTTAGGTAATGATTTCTTTTTAATAGGGTATCGCATTTTTGTCCGTTATACTAACAAAGCTGGAAAGCGTCTTCGTGGTTTATACATAATAAAATCAGAAACAGATAAAAAGAAAATGGCATTCATGGGCAATATTTTCACACATTATAATTACACAACTACAGATATTACCAAAACCCATTATAATAATTCACTAGATATAATTTCGGAACAATCAAATTTCAATATTACTATAAGTAAAACAGAAACAGATATTGAGTTGCCAAACAATTCACCATTTACAAATTGGAAAGAGGCAAGACGATTTGCTGGTCCTTTACCATTTACATTCACTTATAATAAAGAAACAAAAGAAGTTTTAATCATTGAAGGTGTAAGATTAAACTGGAAACCTAAACCCGTGAAAGTTATTAATTACACTATTGATTATTTAGATTCCCTACAGTTAAATAATCATGTTTTAGCAAATACATTTATAATACAAAATATTCCATATTACTGGAAACAAGGCAAAATAGAATTATGGAAATAGAAAGAAAAAAATTTCAAGGAGTTCTAAATATTTTAAGTTTTAACAGACATTTTTATGTGATTGGACTTACAATTTTAGCATTAATAACAGCTAGCTGGATATTATTTAATTGGTCTAACCTAATCTATTGGATCATTATTATAGCTTTTATTTATGGTCTATTGATGCCTTTGATTGTTTCAGTTTATGTTTATGACCTTTCTGATTATTATAATTTTAAATGGTTAAAACATTGTAATATATTGGATTCTAACACAAATCAAATTATCAATATAAATGCTGGTTTTGATGAAACCAGTTTTATTCTTAAAACCAATTTTCCAAAATCAAATTTACAAGTGTTCGATTTTTATAATCCTAAACAGCATACTGAACCTGCAATAATAAGAGCACGAAAAGCTAGTTTAGTTTACCCTAATACACAACAAATAAAAACTAACGAAATTCCTTTAGATGATAAATCAATTGACATCATTTTTCTACTATCTGCTGCACATGAAATAAGATCGCATAAAGAAAAGATTATTTTCTTAAAAGAATGCAATAGAATATGTAAATCAAACGGAAAAATTGTAATGGTTGAGCACCTAAGAGATTTACCAAACTTCCTAGCGTTCTCTGTTGGGTTTACACATTTTTTCTCCAAAAAATCTTGGAAAAAAGCCTACAAAGAAGCAGGGTTTTCCTCCATATCAGAAACTAAATTCACACCATTTATGTCAATTTTTAACTGCATTAAATAAAAACACAAAAAAGATGACTATTCATTTACAAATAATCGGGTTTCTATTAATAATACTATCTCTAATACATATTATATTCCCAAGGTACTTCAATTGGAACAAAGAGTTAAAAACATTGAGCTTAATCAATAGACAAATGATGACTGTGCATACATTTTTTATTGCCTTAGTTGTATTTCTTATGGGATTACTTTGCTTAACCTCATCTGTAGAACTCGTAGAAACAGATTTTGGTAAAAAAATAACACTTGGACTTCTCTTTTTTTGGACCATTAGATTACTCTTTCAATTTTTTGTTTACTCATCAAAGCTTTGGAAAGGAAAAAAATTCGACACTATAGTTCATGTTTTCTTTTCTCTGCTCTGGATTTATTTTAGTGTTATTTTTTCAATCGTTTCTTTTTCATAACCATTATTTAATTTTCAAAAATCAACATTATGAAAACACAATCCATCTTATATAACAACCGTTCGGAAAAAACCAAAATAGAAATGGTTGATTTGTACAATGAAGCTACAGAAGATTATGAATTCTGGAGTAAAGATTTTAATATGCACTTTGGGTATTACAGTCCGTTTAAAACAAATCTATTCAAAAGAGACTCCATGCTTAACGAAATGAATCGCCAAGTCCTCAATCGTCTTGAGAATAGACCTAAAGAAAATACATTAATTGATTTAGGTTGTGGAATGGGTGGTTCTATGCGATATGCATTAAAACAAAATCAAATCAGTTCTGCTTTTGGTGTTACGCTTTCTGACTTTCAAGTCACAAAAGGTAATGCTTTACTAAACGGCTTAAATGGTACTATTTTAAAAGAGAATTATAATAAAACATCTTTTAAATCTAATACGTTTCATAGTGCCTTAGCTATAGAAAGTTTTTGTCATTCTGGTCATAGTGTAATCTCAATAAAAGAAGCACATCGAATCTTAAAACCAGGTGGTCGCTTAGTCATTGCTGATGCCTTTTTAAAAAAAGAAGACTCTCAATTATGCTCTGGAAGTCAATTTGCATATCATAGATTATGCAATCATTGGAGTCTAGAAAAACTAGAAAACATTAATGATTATAAACAAAAATTAAAAGATATTGGCTTTACTAAAGTCGTTGTAGAAAACATGTCGTTTCGTGTAGCGCCTTCAGTATTACATGTCCCATTTGCAATAGTTGGGTTTGCATTTAAAACATTATGGACTAACAAAGCATTAAAAAAGGAAAGTCTTCACAATTTAAAAGGATCTTTCTATGCTTTACTTTCTGGCTTACACATGAAAAGCTTTGGATATTATATCATTACAGCAACTAAAAATTAAATAACAATTTATACTTCGGAAATATGAACACAATAACAATAGCTGGAGGAAGCGGTTTTTTAGGTCAAGTACTTGAAAACTATTTTTCAAAAAAAGGACATTTAGTCTATGTCTTAACACGTCATCCTAAACGAAATAATGAGGTCTATTGGAACGCTAAAGAACTAGAAGAATGGACAAAACTATTAGAGCAAACAGATGTACTCATCAATCTTACTGGCAAATCTGTAGATTGTAGATATACAGAAGCGAATAAAACACTTATTTACGATTCTAGAATAGACGCGACACATGCTTTGGGGCTAGCTATTAACTTATGTGAAAACCCACCAAAACTATGGATAAATTCATCTACTGCAACCATATACAAACACTCTATAGACAAACAAATGACTGAAGAACATGGTGATATTGGTGATGACTTTTCCATGAATATTGCCAAATCGTGGGAGAAAGCCTTCTACACTATCACCAACCCAAAAACAAGAAAAATTGCATTGCGCACCTCAATCGTCATGGGCAAACATGGAGGAGCAACACAACCATTAAAAAACTTAGTGAAATTTGGTTTAGGTGGAAAACAGGCTTCAGGAGAACAAAAAGTAAGTTGGATTCATGAACTTGATTTTTCAAGAGCCATTGAATTTTTAATTCTGAATGAAAGCCTAGAAGGTCATTTCAATCTCGCAGTACCCAAACCAACAAATAATAAAATACTAATGAAAAACTTAAGGAAAGTAATGAAAGTACCATTTGGTATTTCGCACCCAGAATGGCTTATTAAACTTGGCGCTAAAATTATTGGCACAGAATCAGAATTGGTTTTAAAAAGTAGAAATGTGATTCCAAAACGATTGCTAGACAATCAATTTAAATTTATACATTCAGATATTGAAATGGCTCTTAATGATCTTTTAAAATAATAATTATGACATTCTTAAAAGCATATTGGAAAAATCTTATACTTATAAATTATGAAATTGCCCCTAACCTTTTAAAACCTTATGTCCCAAAAGGAACCGTTCTAGATTTTTATAATGGCAAATGCTATATAAGTCTTGTGGGATTTATGTTTATGGACACAAAAGTATTAGGTCTAAAACTTCCTAATCATATCAACTTCGAAGAAGTGAACTTAAGGTTTTATGTTAAACATAATGATAAAAGAGGTGTTGTATTTATTAAAGAAATTGTTCCAAAACCTTTAATCACATATGTTGCTAATTCTATTTATCACGAGCATTATCAAACTCATAAAATGTCGCATAAATGGGTCCATAATGAGCAATTTAATTATTTTGAATACCGATGGAAATTAAACAGTATTTGGCAAACTATTTCTGTAAAAACCGAAAACACATACACTCAAATTAGTGAGCATTCTGAAACTCAATTTATAACCGAACATTATTTTGGTTATACCAAACATGACAATACAACTTTTGAATATGAAATTGTACATCCTACATGGCAACAGTTAAAAGTAATTGATTATAAAATTGATCTAGACTTCAAAGCCAATTATGGAGAAGCCTTTGCATTTTTAAACCATACAAAGCCAACTTCAGTAATTCTTACCAAAGGATCACAGGTCGTTGTAAAAAACAAAAAAACCATACACCGTTAAAACTTTAGATAAAATCAAATTTTTACGTTATTTTTGAATCTAAATTTTTAGAAAAAAAATGCCAAAACACATCATAGATCCTAACCAATGGATTAATCTATATTCTGATTATCTATTTAATTACACTATCACGCGTGTAAATGATAGAGAAATCGCTAAAGATTTAGTACAAGACACCTTCGTTGCTGGCTTAAACTCTATGAAAAATTTTAAAGGTGAAGCGAGTGAACGCACTTGGCTTATTTCTATTTTAAAACGTAAAATTATAGATTACTATCGTAAAATTAATTCTAATAAAGGTAAAGCCGAAGTTAGAATGAGTTACAGTAGTGATGAAAATGAAGGAGACTGGTTAGAAGAACGTGTTGCTGATCCTTTTGATAAAACAGCAGAAAACACTATTGAAAATACCGAATTAGGCTTAGCTATTGAAAACTGCTTGGGGAAACTACCTAAAAAACAAGCGCAAGTTTTTGAAATGAAGACAATTCTTAACTACGATACCGAAGCTATTTGTAATGAATTAGACATAACTGCGTCTAACCTTTGGGTAATAATTCATAGAGCAAGAACAGCTATGGCGAGTTGCCTTGAAGAAAATTGGTTTTAAATTATGAATAACAAAATTATAATTCCTTGCGAAAAAGCTAATCATGTATGTGACAAAACACAATACAAGGAAGCGACTTTATGGGAAAAAATAAAATTAAATATACATTTGATATATTGTAATGCGTGTAGAGGATACACAAAAAACAATAGCAAATTAACAAAACTGATGACTAAAAAACCTATAGTTTTAGAGTATTCAGAAAAGGAAAGTTTAAAATCTAACTTTAACAAAGAACTAACTAAGCACCAATAAAATCACCAACCACAAAATAGGTAAACTCTCTACCCAAAAAGCACTATAGTATTTATTCTGATTTTCTTTCGAAAACATCAAAAACAGTACTGATATAGTAGTTATCACTATAGTAATCATCACATCTTTTGAATTGATACCATCTTTAAAATAGTCTAATAAAAAAAAGGCAAATAACAATAAAAAACCTACAATCTTAGTTTTCTTTATTCCTATTTTTTGAGGAATAGTAGCTAATCTCAAGCTATCATAGCTTAAGTCTCTTATTTCAAAAGGAAGCATTAACACTAATATAAATAAGAATCGTTGTACTGCAATTATAATGATATCATCAGTAATATCATACGCATTATTAATTACAGGTAAAAAAACGGTAACACCTGTCCAGATTAGAGCAATGATATATATTTTAAGTCCACTAATACTTCTCAAATTTTGATGCTTGTCTAAGAATATCTTTTTTGGCACTATAGGAATGGCATACAAAAACGTAGCAAGTCCAAATGCACCAACATATAGAAGTGTTTTCATGTTTAATTGAAGCGCATAATAACAAAGCACAATAAAACACATTAATGAAAAAATCTGTATTGCTTTTAACCAATTAGCAAGACTGCGATGATGAAACTTTGCTAAGCCAAAATATTTGATGAAATTATATCCGGTTACAGAAGAAAAAAATATAAAATACAACACGTTTTTATCATAAGCTATATCAAGCTGCAATAAAGTCACCCATGACAATGCATACACCGCTAAAGCCACATGAATACTGCTATTAATATAAAAATCTAGTATCGTTTTTAAAACTCGCATTCTACAAAAATAGTTAAACTGTTAATAACCGATTCAAATGGTTGAAAACTTTCATTTTCATTAACAATTAAACTTTAAGATTTGCTTAATTTTGTGCAACAAAACACAACTTAATTTTTAATGAATACAGCAGATTTTTCACTACGTCATATTGGTCCTCGAGAAGCAGATCAAAAACAAATGCTACATACAATTGGTGTAGATTCTATGGAGCAGTTAATCCATCAAACTATTCCTGATGGTATTCTTTTAGAATCAGATTTAGACCTCGATTCTCCAATGAGCGAACAGGAATATTTACTGCATATCTATGAACTTTCTAAGAAGAATAAAGTCTATAAAACTTATATAGGTCTAGGGTATCACCCAACTATTTTACCTGCAGTAATTCAGCGTAATATTTTAGAAAATCCAGGTTGGTATACTGCTTATACACCATATCAAGCTGAGATTGCACAAGGTCGATTAGAAGCACTTTTAAATTTCCAAACCATGGTTACAGACCTTACTGGAATGGAAATAGCAAACGCTTCTCTTTTAGATGAAAGTACAGCTGCTGCAGAAGCTATGAGTTTACTATTTGCTGTTCGTGAAAGAGATCAAAAGAAAGCTGGTATTAATAAATTTTTTGTTTCTGAGAATACTCTTCCACAAACCTTATCCCTTTTACAAACAAGAGCAACTCCAATTGGTATTGAATTAATCATAGAAAATGAAGTTAACTTTGATTTTTCTTCTGAATTTTTCGGAGCCTTATTACAGTATCCAGGAAAACATGGCCAAGTTACAGATATCAAATCATTTATAACAAAAGCAAACGCAGCACGAATTAAAGTTGCTGTAGCGGCAGATATCATGAGCCTTATTAAGCTAGAAGCTCCTGGTAAGTTTGGTGCAGATGTTGTTGTTGGTACAACACAGCGTTTTGGAATCCCAATGGGTTACGGTGGACCACATGCAGCTTATTTTGCGACTAAAAAAGCTTTTAAACGCGACTTACCTGGACGTATCATTGGTGTTACAAAAGACATGAATGATAACAGAGCCTTACGAATGGCTTTACAAACACGTGAGCAACATATAAAACGAGACAAAGCAACATCTAACATTTGTACTGCTCAAGTTTTATTAGCCGTTATGGCTGGAATGTATGCTGTGTATCATGGGCCAAAAGGCTTAGAGCATATCGCTAATGAAATCCATAGTAAAGCAGTAACATTAGCTAACACACTTAAACAAGTAGGATTTAAACAAACCAATACGTCATTCTTTGATACGCTTCATTTTAAAGCAGATGCAAAAGCGATAAAAAAGATAGCTCTAAACAAAAAAATGAATTTTTACTATCCTAGTAAAAATGATGTTGTAATCGCTCTTAATGAAACAGCAACTATTGAAGACTTAAATAAAATAGTTTCAATCTTTGCAAAGAGTATAAAAGCAGATACGATTAAAATCTCTGATATTTCCGAAGAAAATGGAATTGAGAAGACTTTAAAGCGTCAAACAGAATTCTTACAGGATGCTGTTTTTAACTCTCATCATTCTGAAACTGAATTGATGCGTTACATCAAACTTTTAGAACGTAAAGATTTAGCTTTAAACCACTCTATGATTTCATTAGGCTCATGTACAATGAAGCTAAATGCGGCTGCCGAAATGCTGCCATTAAGCTGGTTTAAATGGGGAAAGATTCATCCATTCGCACCTGTTAAACAAGCTAAAGGGTATCATGAAGTTTTGAGAAAATTAGAAAACCAACTCACAGAAATCACTGGATTTGCTGCAACATCATTACAGCCAAATTCTGGTGCTCAAGGTGAATTTGCTGGTCTGATGGTAATTAGAGCTTATCATGAATCTCGAAATGATCATCATAGAAATATTTGTCTTATTCCATCTTCAGCTCACGGAACAAATCCAGCAAGTGCTGTTATGGCTGGCATGAAAGTTATCGTAACAAAATCTACCGAAGAAGGTAATATTGATGTAGATGATTTACGAGAAAAAGCAGAACTACACAAAGACAACCTTTCGGCATTAATGGTAACATATCCGTCAACACATGGCGTTTATGAATCTGCCATAAAAGAAATCACGAAAATTATTCATGATAATGGCGGACAAGTTTATATGGATGGTGCTAATATGAATGCTCAAGTAGGATTAACAAATCCTGGAAAAATTGGAGCAGATGTTTGTCACCTTAACTTACATAAAACATTTGCTATTCCTCATGGTGGTGGTGGACCAGGAGTTGGACCTATTTGCGTAGCAAAACAACTTGTTCCGTTTTTGCCAGGAAACCCGTTAATTAAAACCGGTGGAGATCAAGCAATTTCTGCAATTTCTGCAGCCCCTTTTGGCTCTTCTTTAGTTTGTTTAATCTCTTATGGTTATATCAAAATGTTAGGTGCTTCTGGCTTAAAACGCTCTACCGAAGTTGCTATACTTAATGCTAATTACATAAAGAAACGCCTTGAAGGTGCTTTCGAAACCTTATATTCTGGTGAACGTGGTCGTGCCGCTCATGAAATGATTATAGACTGCAGACCATTTAAAGCACATGGTATTGAAGTTGTTGATATTGCTAAACGTTTAATGGATTATGGTTTCCATGCTCCTACAGTATCTTTTCCCGTTGCTGGAACGATGATGATTGAACCAACAGAAAGTGAAAGCAAGCAAGAAATGGATCGTTTTTGTGATGCCATGATTTCTATAAAACATGAAATTGATAGTATTTCTAAAGAAGATGCTAATAATGTACTAAAAAATGCACCGCATACAATGTCTATGATTACTAATGATGAATGGTTATTACCATATACACGACAACAAGCAGCATTCCCTTTAGACTATGTTAGGAATAATAAATTTTGGCCTAGTGTTCGTCGTGTTAATGATGCTTTTGGTGATAGAAACCTAATCTGTACTTGTGCTCCAATAGAAGCTTATATGGAAGAAGCTTAGTTTTATCCTTCTTGAACATCGTAAAAAACACAAGATGAAAATTAACATTTAATTAAATGTTAGTATATTGTCACATTAGATTTTTTAGGAAAAAAAAGAAATTATAATTTATGAGTATAAAGATCACAGGAACAGGAAGTTTTATTCCTAGCTGTATTGAAAAGAACGAAAATTTCTATAATCACGAATTTTTAAATGCGGATGGATCATCTATTAATAGTACTAATGAAGTTATTGTTGAGAAATTTAAAGCTATAACTGGAATAGATGAGAGACGCTATATCAAAGACGACTTATTAAATTCTGATATTGCCTTTTTCGCGGCTAAAAAAGCTATAGAAGACGCAAAAATTGATAAAGAAGATTTAGATTATATCATCGTTGCTCATAATTACGGAGACGTTAAACATGATGCCGAACAAAGTGATACTGTTCCTAGCATTGCTTCTAGAGTAAAGCATTTATTACAAATTAAAAACCCAAAATGTGTAGGTTACGATTTACTTTTTGGATGTCCTGGATGGATTGAAGGTGTCATTCAAGCAAAAGCATTTATTGCTTCTGGTATTGCAAAACGTTGTTTAGTTATTGGTTCTGAAACGTTATCACGTGTTGTAGACAAGCATGATCGTGATTCTATGATTTATAGTGATGGTGCTGGCGCAGTCATTGTTGAAGACACCAATGAAAATGGTGGAATTCTAGCTCATGAAACTGCAACATTTGCTCTTGATGAGGCTCATTTTATTTACTTTGGTAAAACCAATCATCCAGAAATTACAGATCAACGCAGATATATTAAAATGTATGGCCGTAAGATTTATGAATTTGCTTTAACCAATGTTCCTTTAGCATTAAAATCGTGTTTAGAAAAAAGTGGTTTCGCTATAAATGATGTTAAAAAGATATTAATCCATCAAGCTAATGAAAAGATGGATGAAGCTATTGTTAAGCGCTTTTACAAGCTTCATGATATGGATATGCCTGAAGGCATCATGCCAATGACTATAAACACATTAGGCAATTCTAGTGTAGCAACTGTTCCTACTTTATACGATAAAATTTTAAAAGGTCAACTAGCAAACCAACGTATTAATAAAGGTGATGTTATCATATTTGCTAGTGTTGGTGCAGGTATGAATATAAATGCAATTGTATATAAATATTAGTAATGTACGAAAAGACATTCCCTAATAAAAGATTTAAACATACAGTTGAATTTTTAAAAACGTATGTTGACACTTCTGAATCAATTTTGGATTTAGGAGTTGAAAATCCTTTATCTGAAATCTTAAAATCAGATGGATATTCGGTTGCTAATACTTCTGGAACTGATTTAGATTTAAACACTTCAGAAATTGAAAACTCTAATGCAGATGTCATTACAGCTTTTGAAATATTTGAACACCTACTCTCTCCTTTTACAGTATTACAATCTATTAAAACTAATAAACTAGTAGCCAGCATCCCACTTAAACTATGGTTTTCTCCAGCGTATAGAAGTAAAATAGATATGCGTGATCGTCATTATCATGAGTTTGAAGACTGGCAATTTGATTGGTTACTAGAAAAAGCTGGCTGGAAAATTATTGCTTCAAAAAAATGGACAAACCCAACTAAGAAAATTGGCATTAGACCAATACTACGTTGTTTTACTCCTCGCTATTATATTGTTTATGCTGAACGTATTTCAGAATAATTCATATCCATTTATATTTTGAAATATTAAAGTTTAAATTTGAACTTTAAACTTAGAACCTTGAACTTCTATATTATCATTCCGGCTCATAACGAAGAAGATGTTATTGCGCAAACTCTCGCCTCCTTAGTAGCGCAGACTATAGCTCCTAAACACATCGTCGTGGTGAATGATAATTCTACTGATAATACTAAGCAAATTTCAGAAGCTTATGCTCAAAAGCATTCTAATATATCAGTAGTTAATATAGTCTCTTCTAATCAACATTTACCAGGGTCTAAAATCATCAATGCCTTTTATAAAGGGCTTGACCGTTTAGATGACAATTATGATGTGATCTGCAAATTTGATGCAGATTTAATTTTTCCTGAAAATTATTTAGAGCAATTAGCGTTTCATTTTAGCAATAATGAACGTTTAGGAATGGCAGCTGGTTTTTGCTACATCGAAAAAAATAAAACTTGGGTTTTAGAAAACTTAACTCGAAAAGATCATATTCGCGGTGCATTAAAAGCCTATAGAAAAGATTGCTTTTTAAACATTGGGAAACTAAAACCTTCAATGGGTTGGGATACTGTTGACGAACTATTAGCAAAATATTATAATTGGGAGTTATTAACCGATGAATCCCTACATGTTAAACACCTTAAACCTACAGGAATAAATTATAATAAAGCTTCAAAATACTTGCAAGGTGAAGCCATGTATAAAATGCGTTATGGGTTTACAATCACACTTATTTCGGCATTAAAACTGGCATACAAAAAGAAAAGCAGTACGCTTTTTAAAAACTATATCGCCGGATATTTTAGAGGAAGGCGACAGCATTTAGAACAATTAGTAACTAAAGAACAAGGGCAGTTTATTAGACAATTACGTTGGAAAGGTATGCTGGGGAAATTGAAATAGGGACTGAATTTCACTGTTTTAATTAATATGAATTGTCATCCTGAACTTGATTCAAGATCTTCTCATTAATTAAAACTCCAATCTTTATAACTACTAGAGGCTTCTAATCTGTTTTCAATAGAATCCTCTAACTCTGAAAAGAAATTAATCCCTGTTAAAACTTCAATTTCATCTACAGAAACTACAAATTTATATAACGACTGATTCGAATTTTCATGCGGCATTAAAAATGCGATCATCTTAGTTTGCCCTGCATTATTATCGATCAAGATCTTATAAAATTGATTAGGCACACTCACTTTTTCTTCGCCAATAGTTTTCATATTGCCTTTTAAAACGCCTCCTGTCACCACAAAAACACCATCATACTTATGCGCCCAATAGCGTACTTTTTGCTCGAGTGAATTCCAAATTCCTGAATTAAATTGATGTTCTTGCGGACTAATATTACTCGTTAAAAAGGTTTCATCATGAGCTTCTTGGCTATATTTTCTATCTCCAGCAGGACATAAATGCCCTCGGTCATAACCTGATTTTTTATAATTCCGCCAATGTGCTGCTCCCGTTTTAACAGATTTATCAATCTCAAAATAAGGTCGTTTAAAATTAGACTTTGACAAGTGCGCTTTTTTTAATTCATAAGCAACCCATTCGGCTTGCTCATGAGTCTCACTATACGACAACGAATAGCCTTCATGATGTACTATTTGATTTGTAGTACTTGTTGGTAAAAAATATTCATTTGTGTCTATTTTAACAACCTCGCCTTTTTCTATGATTTCTAAAGACTCGTTTTCCTTTAAAAAATGCTCATAAGCATAAATACCAATAACTATTAAAATAGCGATTAATGAATAGATTCTTTTTTTAGTCATATACTAATCTATCACAAATTCTAAAGGTTGGCCAGTTGCTCCATTTGGGAAACTAATTCCTAAAAGTGCTGATAAGGTTGGTGCAATATCTGTAATTTCTGTTTTCTGCAAGGTATATCCTTTTTTGATTCCCTTGCCAAAGAATAATAAGGGCACATGCGTGTCATAGTTTAATCCGCTACCATGTGTTGATCCTGTTTTACTATATGAAATAAAAGCAACGTCATTAACAATGATAATATCACCAGAACGCTTTTGATTAAATCCGTTTTGCAATAATGCTTCTACTCCATGTGTATAATTTGTTGAATTCATTGTAGCAGCTGTATAAACTTTTGCTACATGATCATAACTAAGCTGTTCATTAGCAATTTGCTGCTGCACATCTGCGAGCTTTAATCCTAATGCTTTCACCTTTACTCTATCTAAGAAAATTTGATTATTACTAATATTTTCTACAATATCTTTAGTTCCATAAGTATCCATTAAAAAGGTTTCAAACGTCACTTTCCTGTCTGTATTACTAATATATCCAGCAGGTATTTTAACCGAATTTAAATAAGAAGGCACATCTACAGCACCATGATCGGCAGTTAAAAAAACCGTATACTCACCGACGCCAACATGCGTATCCAAATACATAAACAAACGTTCTAAGTCTTGATCAAGACGAATATAAGTATCTTCTACCTCTTTAGAATTCACCCCAAAATTATGACCTACATAATCTGTACTAGAAAAACTAACGGTTAATACATCAGTAATACCATCTTTTCCTAAAGCTTCACCTTCAATAGCTGCCATAGCAAAATCTGTAGTTAAACTATTTCCATAAGGTGTTGCTTTTAAAATATCAAAACCTCGATTCTCGTCTTTTAATGCTGCTAAATCATAAGGAAAGGTTGCGTATTTCTTTCCATTAAATCCTCTTTCAAAGTTATTCTTATCATTTCCACTTTCGATATATGATGAAATATCATACAAGGTATTCCATTCTTTAAAATAAGATTCTGCTGTTTCAGAGATATTAAAATCGCTAACCCATTTCGGTAACGCTTTCATATAAAATGTACTCGATATCCAAGCGCCTTCATCTTGTCCATGAAACCAATAAGCGGCATTTGCTGTATGACCAGCTGGTAATATTGCGCCTCTATCTTTTAAAGAAATTCCAATGGTTTTTCCTTGCATTTGATTAAACAACCTGTTTTCATCTGCAAATGTTGTGGTTTGCATTCTGTGAGGAGACATTTTACCTGCACTACTAGCTGTACCTACAGACACTACAGTAGAATCACCTGTACAATACACCATTGCTTTGGTTGCTTTATCATACCAATTATTTCCTATTACACCATGATATTTAGGTGTGGTTCCTGTATACACTGAAGCGTGACCAGGCCCTGTATATGTTGGCACATAATTAAAATGATTGTTCTTACAATTAAAACCTTCATTCATCATACGTTTAAAACCACCTTGACCAAACTTATTATAAAAACGCGTTAGATAATCATAACGCATTTGATCAACAACTAAGCCTACGACTAGTTTTGGATTATTATTAATATACCGAATCGTTTGTTCTTGTTGATCAGCAAGGTTATTTTCAGGTTTAATAACCTCTTTTTGTGATTGGCAAGAGGCTACAAAAAACAGAATAGCAACTAAGGAAGAAATGTGCTTTATCATTATATAAAAGTTTTGAATTTCAAAAATACAGATTTAGTTTATCATCTTTTAAAGTTAAGGTTAAATAAGTCTATGTATTTTTTTACTTTAGCAGTAACAAATTTTACTATGCAATACCTTCATAATATTGGGGCTTATTTTTTAATGATTGCCGAAATGTTTCGCAAACCAACAAAATGGTCGGTTATGCGAACACTTATCTTAAAAGATGTTGATGATTTAATCATTGGCTCTTTAGGGATTGTTGCCTTTATTTCATTTTTTGTTGGTGGTGTTGTAACCATACAAACCGCATTAAATATTAGCAACCCATTAATTCCGAAATATCTTATAGGTTTCGCTACCAGACAATCAATAGTATTAGAGTTTGCGCCTACTTTTATTTCTATCATTATGGCAGGAAAAGTAGGGTCATTCATTACATCTAGTATAGGAACTATGAGAGTTACTGAGCAAATTGACGCACTTGAGGTTATGGGTGTAAATGCTTTAAATTATCTTGTATTTCCAAAATTTATTGCTCTAATGTTATATCCTTTTGTAATTTCTATCGCTATGTTTTTAGGAATTTTAGGTGGATTGATAGCTGTGAAATTTGGAGGTTTCGGAACCGTTGAAGATTATATTTTAGGAATACAAACCGATTTCACCCCTTTTCATATTACTTATGCTTTTATAAAAACCTTCGTTTTTGCTTTTATTTTAGCAACAATACCTTCATTTTATGGATTTTACATGAAAGGTGGTGCTTTAGAAGTTGGTAAAGCCAGTACAACCTCTTTTGTTTGGACCAGTGTGGTAATTATACTTTTGAATTACATATTAACCCAATTACTCCTAAGCTAATGATAGATGTTAAAAATATTCAGAAGTCATTTGGAGATGCTCATATTTTAAAAGGGATATCTACAACTTTTGAAAAAGGTAAAACTAGTTTAGTTATTGGTCAAAGTGGCTCTGGAAAAACGGTGTTTTTAAAATGCTTATTGGGTTTATTTTCTCCAGAACAAGGTAGCATTTCTTATGACGGTAAAATATATTCTGAACTTACTGATGCTCAAAAGCGCAATTTAAGATCTGAAATAGGAATGGTATTTCAAGGTAGCGCTCTTTTTGACTCAATGACCATAATGGAAAATGTCATGTTTCCATTACGTCTTTTTACCAAACAAAATAAAAGTGAAATGGAAGATCGAGCAGACTTCGTACTTAAACGTGTTAATCTTGAAGACGCTCATCACAAAATGCCTAGTGAGGCATCTGGAGGCATGCAAAAACGTGTGGCTATTGCTAGAGCAATTGTAAATAATCCTAAATATTTATTTTGTGATGAACCAAATTCTGGTTTAGATCCAAAAACAGCCATTGTTATTGATAATTTAATTCAAGAAATTACAGACGAGTATAATATTACAACGGTAATTAACTCGCATGATATGAACTCGGTTATGGAAATTGGTGAAAAAATCGTGTTTTTAAAAGACGGACTCAAAGCTTGGGAAGGCTCAAAAGAAACCATCTTTAAAACCGACAATGAAGTCGTTACAAATTTTGTTTACTCTTCAAATTTGTTTAAGAAAGTACGTAAGATGTATTTAAATGAAAACGAATAATTTAGTTTCTTTTCAATACTATAGTATCAATTTTCAGTTCTTTTTTAAGCCATTCAGACAATTCTCTTTCTTTTATTACAACTAAACTATCGTTAAGAGATGTATTCCATTTTACATGAGCAACAGACATGGTGTCTATATTTATAAAGTCTTTAGATTCTAGCATTTCAGCATAACTAAAATAGTTCAAATCATTAAACCGCACCTTAGCATCTCGAGATAAATTTGTAAAAGAAATGGTACTACTTTGTGCGCTTTTAGATTCTATTTTTTGGTTAAGATTGGTGATTTCACCTTGCAATTCTTCAATTTGATTTTGAAGTCCTGAAATTATATTTTCTTTTTTATCTAATTCGGTAATGGCTCTATCGTAAGCATCAGAAATTTTATCAAAACTTCTATTTTTATTACCATTAAATTTTAATTCAAAATCATTGATTTTATCATACCCTTTTAATTCATTACGCAAATCTGCTTCAGTAGCCTCTGTAATCTCTCCATTAAAGTAAAGTGTAATGTTTTTTTCTTTATAATCAGGGATTCCTTTTTGAAACCAAAGCTCATTATTAGATCTAACTTCTTCTTTAATAAAACTATTATAGTCATTTTCAAAACCACTTTTCTTAAGAACTCTTAAAAAGGTAATCGTTGGATAAATCATAACTAATACTGCTATCAATGCAGCAAACCTTGCAATACGTCTTCTTTTAGCTGAATTTGCATATTTCAGCATTGGAAATCTTAAAACTTTAATTACTATAAAAGTCGCTAAGGCTATAAAAATAGTGTTGATAGTGAATAAATTCATTGCGCCCAAAAAATGTTCCCAATTGCCGTTAGCTAACCCATAACCCGCGGTACACAAAGGTGGCATTAATGCAGTAGCAATAGCAACTCCAAAAATTACTGAAGCGATAGTTCCTTTTTTTGTACGTGCAATTATTAAAGCTAATCCTCCGAAGAATGCGATTAATACATCTCTAATATCTGGCGCAACCCTACTTAAAAGCTCTGGAGTTTCCTGATTACCTAATGGGAAAAATCTAAAGAATAAAAAAGCAGTTAGTAAACTCAGCACAATCATAGTTGCTAAGTTTATTAATGATTTCTTTAATGTATCGATGTCATTAATAGCAATCGACATTCCAATACCTAAAATAGGTCCCATTAATGGTGAAATTAACATGGCTCCAATCACAACGGCTGTTGAGTTGGCATTTAATCCTACAGAAGCTACAAATATAGAGCAAATTAAAATCCAAGCGGTTGCACCTTTAAACGGAATATCACCTTTTATAGCATCAACAGTAGCATCTCGATCAGTATCATGCCTGAAATCTAAAAGCTCTACCATGAAAGTTTTTATACTTTCCCACAAACCTTTAGCATCTTGTTTTAAAGCTTCCTTGCTTTGCTCTACAGCAGCTTCTTTTTTAATTTCTTCTTCTGAGAAATCGAATTTATTCTCTTCACTCATAATTATCCATAATGTTCTCCAAATTTATCTTTAACATTTTGGAGTACTTTTTTAATATCTTGCTCTTTTGTCTTTGGAAAGATAAGTAAAACTTCGTCTTTATCTACAATGATATAATCTTGTAATCCATCAACAACAACAACTTTATCTGCTTTCGTTCTAATCATATTACCTGAAGCATCTTCTGCTAATGTTTGCGCATTCACAACGGCATTTCCACTACTATCCTTATCTAGTTTATCATATAAGCTTCCCCAAGTACCCAAATCATTCCAATCGAAAGTTGCAGGTAAGACATATACATTTTTTGAATGTTCCATAATAGCATAATCGACCGAAATATTCTCAGCTTTACCATAGTTATCTCGAATAAAAGCGTTTTCTAAATCGGTATTATAGACATCACAACCCAATTCAAAAAGACTATATAATTGGGGTTGATTACTTTTAAAAGCTTCAATTACACTTTTCACACTCCACATAAAAATCCCAGCATTCCAAAGAAAGTTCCCTTGATCAATAAAGTCTTTAGCAGTATTATAATCAGGTTTTTCTCTAAACTGATTTACATTTTTTATACTGTCGTTAGATGATTTATCATATTCAATATAACCATAGCCTGTATTTGGAAATGTTGGTTGAATTCCTAGGGTCATCAAAGCATCATTTTGAGAACAAAAATCGAAAGCCTGTTGTACATTTTGAGTGAATGCATTTTCATCTTCAATCCAATGATCACTTGGTGCAACAATCATCACTGCATCTTCATTTTCTTTCTGAATTTTCAATGCTGCATACAATATACATGGCGCAGTATTCCGCATTTCAGGTTCTAAAACTACCTGTCTCTTAGTGACTTCTGGTAGTTGTTCAAACACTAAGTCATTATAACGTTCGTTTGTTAGAATAAAGATATTCTCTTTTGGAATCAATTTAGAAAGTCTACTAAATGTTTTTTGAATTAATGTATCTCCAGTTCCTAACATATCATGAAACTGTTTTGGAAAATCTTGAGTACTTACAGGCCAAAATCTAGAACCTACTCCTCCAGCCATTAATATGGCATAATAATTTTTATTCTGCATTTAATTTATTTCTATTAATCCTTTATTCCAATTTATTTTCAGCAACTATATCGACTTCTGCATTGGCATTAAACAAGTATATCTTACCTGTTTTTAACTCCATACATTCGTAACGTGTGCGTCGTTTTGAACCTTTTTTAAAAATACGTCCATTGTATATTTTAAAAGTGTCGTGTAAAGGTACTTCAAATATAAACGTTTTATTGTTTGGTGCGTCGAATTGCTTTAAAGCATAAGCGAGTTGAAGATCTGTATCACTAGATGCTTTTGGGTTTTTAAAATGTTGAGCAAGTAATGGTAATAATTCTGATGGAAAAATTTCAGGATTCAAAAAAGGCAACATCAAACGTTGAAATGTGCGTTTCCATTCTATTCCGTGAGGCTTAATCGTTCTCCCAAAACTATTATAAGCTTCAAAATGAGCAATTTCATGAACAAGTGTTATTAAAAATCGAAATGAATTTAAATTAGAATTTACTGTGATTTGATGCCTCCCATTAGGTAAACGTTTATAATCACCATGTCTCGTTTTTCGTTCACTTTTAATCTTTACAATTAAATTATCATGGTCCAAAAGTTCAATAATTTTAAGAATAGCATTTTGTGGAATATACTCTTGAAGCGTATTTATCATAAAACGTTTAGTTTTTAATAACTAGCATTTTAGAGCCATTATTAATATTCAAGAAATAGAGTCCTGCTGAAGTGCCTTCAGGAAATGTTAATCTAGTCACACTTCCAAATTCATTAAACTCTTTTTTAAGAATATTGACTTCACGTCCTCTAATATCAAATACACTAATGTGATCATTCGCTAAAGTATTTGTTATAAATACAACAGAATTAGTTACAGGGTTTGGGTATATAATTTGCTTTGTATTCTCATTCACAATAATCTCTCCATTAAAATAAGGCACAGCAAAATCAAAGGCATCATTACCAACTTTCTCTCCAATGAATCTACCAGGAATATCATCTGCTGGAGGATGAATTCCGCCCCAAATTCTTGATAAACTCGTCTGATCTGATGCATCTCTGTACGTTGCCCATTGCAATTTGATATCGACTGAAGGTCCTTGTTCAAAAACTAAAAAGTCATTTTGTTTGGCTATAAATTCGCCTAATCCACCTGGAAAAAATGGACTCCCTGTAATTTTAGTTAACACTTCAGAAGCTGCTCTTGAAAAAGTGGAATGTCCAGACACAAAACCAGCAAAAGGTGGTGTAACAAATGTTGGCCGTTGGTATGGCCACCAATTTTCGGCAAGAATCCATCCAACACCAGCTACATCTGATGATTCATCAGTAATATAATCTGGCCCTTTCCAAGAATACAATTTTATTTTACCAACATGTTCATTATCATCGCCTCGAAGCGGATCGCTTAGATCAACAATTTCAATATAATTTTCTACTAATGGAATACCCGCAATATGATAGTTTTCTAGAGATTGATCTGTACTTTGCCCTAAAAGTGCCATATTACGTATTGCTGAAATTGGTCTTACATAATCATACCATCCTTTTACACTCCATGCAGAAATTGCAGAGTCATGCATTGCTCCTCCTAAAATAAAATAAGTCTTCACATCCCATTCTAAATCTTCTAAAATATCACCTTCACCTTCAAATCTTTTCTCTAGTTGCGGATGCTCATTCACATAATTTAAAATAGTAAACCAATGTCCTGGAGGCGTTTCAGAATCTGGACCATCTGCCCAAAATTCGGCTAAAACTCTGGTGTAATCTCCTCTAGGAACTAATTGCGATTGATAAGGTTGCCCTGTTATTGGATTGATGTTATGACCTTGTCCAATATCGCCTCCTTCAATAACATTATAAAAATTAGGATAATCTTCATAACTAGTTGGAAATGTAGATATATCAGTATTCCCAATTGCACCTGGTGAAATATCCCAAAGCACGTTATCTGCTGGATCTAGATGTGAACCCCAAATGGACACCATAGAAAACCCCAGTTTATAAGCATCACTTAATACATTATCAGACGTCAAACTTAAATATGGTGGGTCACTTGGATCATTATAAACTCTATAAGAATCTCCATTTCGTTGGTAAATATCACTAAGGTCGGAAGACATCGCAAAAGGAAACACATTTCCCCATTCTGGACTTAAAAAATCAATAGTTGTTCCTTCAATTAAATTTCCGCCTTGATCGATAAATGTATCTAAACTTAAAGATTGCCATCGGTTAGGATCTTCCATCAAAATTGTTGTAGGAACCGAAGGTCCCAAAGACGTATTTACTGGTGTATAATATGCATTACTAAAAGCATCAAGTTCTCTTGAACCATCTCCATTTCCGTAGTTAATAATAGTTTCTGCAATAAAATTCCCTAGAGCTGCTGCATTTCCAAACTCGTACAACGTAGAGGTTACAGATTCAGTTTCATAACCTAATTGCGCCATAACCAAATCAAAAAGCTCTTGAGAGGTTTCAGCATTTGGTGAATTTTGAAATCTGTATGTTAACAAACGATACATGGCATAACTAATGGCTTTTTTTTGGGATTCTTCAAGGCTTTCAGCAGGGATAAAGTCTTGCAATTCTGTTGTAAAATTATTGACTGTATTTCCAATAAGGTAAGGTTTGGCTTCATCATCATAAATTGCCCAAATATCATACATTGCCACACTTGAATGGAATAAATTTCGTGCATGAACTGTAGGTCTTGCAAAATCTTTTCTAATGGCTTCTAACAACACTTCGTTCCATAATCTAGCAATAGATACATCATCAGGAAGTTGATTTGCACTTAGTGATACTATAATTTGCTGCTCTTCACTAAAACAGTTACCATCATTCTCTCTAACACGTAAAGTTCCTGTTTCATTGACACCCCATTTCACACTTACTGTATCTGTATTTTGACCAGCTATAATTTCTCCTCCTGACACGATCCAATTAGCTATTGAACCAGCTTCAATTGGATAAATATACTCTTCAACTCTAAAAAAACCTGATGTTAATGTTCCTGAAATTAGATTTGAATCTAAGTAGGCACACGAACCATCATCTATTGTTGCCTCTGAATTATAAGTACATGAAAAAGGATCTAAACAACCATATATTTTTTGACTTGGAATGATATCCAAAACTTCAAGACCTTCGTTTTCAATAACCTTAATTGTTGTGTCTGCATTTAAATTTAGAAAAGTCTCAACCAAACCTGAAGGCCATTGTATCACTAACTCTTGTATTTGAGTTTCTTGATTTAAACCAAAATGAACGGCTTGTAAACTTTGTGACAAAAATCCTACTCCAGTATAATACCGTTTAAATGTTCCTGAATTAGTGGTGAGTGTTAATATTGTTCCAATAGCATCTCTATTTGAAACTGTTCCTTGAAGCATTACTTTAAACCAATGAAGACTACTGCTTTCATCAAAATTCAAGAGTTTATTTTCGTAGAATATCGATTGTTGATCAGCATTAGTAACATAAACATCTAAATCGCCATCATTATCATAATCCCAATCTACAGCTTCTACACTTACAGTAAGTGCATTAAAACTTAGCTCTTCTGAAGCATCTTCAAAACCTGTTAAGCCTTCCGAAGTTAAGTTCCTATAATATACATTACTCTCTGTGCTACGATCTTCAAATTCAAAACCGTTTACTATTATTAAATCCTCATCGCCATCAAGGTCAAAATCTGCAAATCGCGTTCCCCAAGCCCAACCTGTTTCGGTTATATTATTAGCAACTGTAGCATTTGTAAAATTGTTTGTACCGTCATTAACGAGCAGTGAATTTTCATCAATACCAGTAATAAAAACATCAAATGCGCCATCGAGATTAAAGTCACCAAAGGTAATTCCCATGTCATCAATCATGTTATCTAAACCAAACGTTTCCGCTTGATCGTTAAATGATGTTCCATTTTGGTTAACAAATAAGCTGTTTGGTTCATCAAAATCGTTAGAGACATATAAATCCATCCAGCCATCATTATTAATATCAAAAGGCACAGCTGTATAACTTGCTAAACCCTGTGTATCTTGCATATTTGCTTCTACAGTTACATTTGCAAATGTTCCATTTCCATTATTAAGGTACAATGAATTGGTATCGCATTCGTCCCAATCATTAACATAAATATCAAGCAAACCATCATTATTGTAATCAAACCAAGTAGAACCTGTATGCCTACACTGGCTATCTACCTCTAATCCAACACCTTCTGTGACTTCGGTAAATATCCCATTTTGATTAATGAAGAGTTGTAATTTTTGAGCGTGTGTAAATAAAATATCTGGAAAACCATCATTATTATAATCTCCCCAAGATACACCATGTTTATACCCTTTAAGTCCATAGAAATCCTCTAACAAACTATTAAAAGGCAATAAATTGGTAAGACCTACTTCGGCTGTAACGTCTGTAAATGTTCCATTATTATTATTTCGAAATAATTTACTTTGTGTTGTCTCATCGCCATCTTCATCTTGCGCTAAAGCAACTACAAAAATATCTAAATCTAGATCATTATCATAGTCTGCTACTGCGACTCCATTATTATTCTCCAAAATTCCTAAACCTGAAGCTACTTGTCCCTGTTCAAAGACTTGAGCATTCACATTAGGAACTGCAATCAAAAATAATAGTAATAAAACACAAGATATAGTGTAAAAAGGTAATGGTTTATTCACTTGAGTATTTTTTTATAAAGATAGGAAATCGTGATTATATTTTATGTTGAAATATACATAGAACTATATATAGATACTATAGATAAAACAACTAAGGTCGTTATATTCCTGATATCATATTTTTTTGAGATTTTGACAAAACATTCAAAAAGAGTGTATCATTAATAATTAGGTGACTTAACTGCAAAAAAAAGAGTGCAAAATGCACTCTTTTTTTTATTATATATTTTATCTGGTTAATCTAAATAACCCATTTCACGCATCCATTTGTTATTAAACATTTTCCCTACGTAACGACTACCATGATCATGAAATAATACGACAACAACATCATCTTTAGTAAAATGTTCTTTTAATTGTAATAATCCCTTAATAGCAGCTCCTGCACTATTACCTAAAAACATACCTTCTTCTTTAGCCAATAACTGCGTATACACAGCTGCATCTTTATCGGTTACCTTTGTGAACCCATCAATAATAGAAAAATTCACATTTTCTGGAAGAATATCTTCACCAATTCCTTCGGTAACATAAGGGTAGATTTCATTTTCATCAAATTCACCGGTTTCGTGGTATTTTTTAAACACACTTCCGTAGGTATCAATTCCCCAAATTTTTACATTAGGGTTTTGTTCTTTTAGATATTTCCCAACACCAGAAATAGTTCCTCCTGTTCCTACGCCAACCACAAAATGTGTTATTTTACCATCCGTTTGTTTCCAAATTTCTGGACCAGTACTTTCGTAATGCGCTTTAGCATTACTCGGATTATCATATTGATTCACATACCAAGAGTTAGGCGTTTCTTTACCTAAACGTTTTGATACTGAGTAGTAACTTCTTGGATCTTCTGGTTCAACATCTGTAGGACAAACAACAACCTCAGCACCTACAGCACGAAGTATGTCCATTTTTTCTTTAGACTGTTTATCACTAATTACAAAAATACATTTGTAACCTTTTACAATAGCTACCAATGCTAATCCCATCCCTGTATTTCCAGAAGTTCCTTCTATAATTGTTCCTCCTGGTTTTAAACGACCATCAGCTTCTGCATCTTCAATCATTTTAAGAGCCATTCGGTCTTTAACCGAATTTCCTGGGTTAAATGTTTCATATTTAGAGAGTACTAAACATGGTAAATCTGCTGTGAGTTTATTAAGTTTCACTAATGGTGTATTACCAATAGTTCCTAAGATATTTTCTGCGTAATCCATAGTTTTTATTTTCCGAAGCAAAAATAGACAAAAGTCAAGAGTTAAGAAGATAATGTTCTTATTTTTATGTTAAGATCTCTTCGGAAGGTTACTCAAATCGAATGGCTTTTACTGGAGAAATTTTGGTGATGATAACTGACGGAATTAATAACATTAAAAAACAAGCTATAAACGTTCCTATATTGAGAAGTAAAATATAACCTAATCCTATATGAACAGGAATGACTGATACATAGTATTGCTCTGGGTCTGGAAATTTCAATAATCCAAACTGTTGCTGTGCAAATAACAATGCTAACCCAATACTATTCCCCCAGAACAAACCTAATCCAATTAAATAAGTCGCATTGTAAAGAAACACTTTTCTAATACTCGTATTACTACTCCCCAAAGCTTTTAAAATTCCAATCATTTGAGTCCGTTCTAAAATAAGGACTAGTAGTGCCGTTATCATATTGATACCTGCAACAATGATCATAATGACAATAATTCCATAGGTATTATTATCAAATATCTTAATCCATTCAAAAGTTGTTTCAAATTTCTCTTCTATGGTCTGAGTGTCTAAAAGAGAAGGCGTTTTGCTTCTAATTTCCTGTTCTTTTTCAATAAGCTGATTAAAATCATCGAGATAAACTTCAAAATTCCCAATCTGAGTTGCCGACCATTTATTCATACGTTGAATATGACTAAGATCACCAATCATAAATGTTTTATCAATATCGCTAAACCCAGAATTAAATATGCCTACGATTTTAAAATTTCGCTGAAATGGTGGCTTATCAATAGTTTCTTTTACAAAAACCGTTTGAAAATTATCACCAACTTTAAAACCTAATCGATTTGCCAGATAACTAGAAATCACAACATCATTACTAAGTGCCCCTACATAAGTGGGTAACTCACCTTCTACCAAGAAGTCTTCAACGTAAGACCAATCATAATCTGCTCCAACCCCTTTAAGTACAATGCCTTCAAAATCTGTTTCGGTACGAATAATACCAAATTTGGTAGCGACCCCTTGAATATGTTTAATTCCCTCTACAGTATTAAAATTTGGATAAAAATCTTGCTCTAAAGTTATTGGAACGATAGACTCGTTAGACACATTACTATCGTAATTATTAATTGTAATATGACCATTAAAAGCCACCACCTTTTCTCGCACTTTCTTTTGAAGTCCTAAACCCGTTGCAATAGCAATAAGCATCACAATAATACCGATAGCAATTGCAGCAATTCCAATTTTTATTATTGGTGCTGAAACACTACTTTTATACGCTTTACTACCAATAATGCGTTTAGCTATAAAAAACTCGTAATTCAAAATTAAAAAATGCGTTTATCGATGTTCAAAAATAAGGTATTCCCAATAATTATCGTGCTTGTTTTGATGTTCATTTCCTGTGGTTCAAAAACGAAAGAGGAATCTGTTCAAAATAATAAAATCCTATATCAAAGTCAAAATGACAATTCTTATAAAACAAATATAGACATCGTTGTTGGTGCAAATCAAACCGAAACATATTTACCTATATTAAACGGAAAACGTGTAGGGATTGTTGCGAACCAAACGTCTGTAATTAAAGTTAAAAGAAAAAACAGTGGAATAAGAAACAATGAAACACCTGGTATAGAAATTACTAATTTCAGTTATATTCATTTAGTTGACACCCTTTTGAAACGAAACATAAACATCAAAAAAGTATTTGCTCCTGAGCATGGTTTTAGAGGAAAAGCCGATGCTGGAGAAGTCGTTAAAGATGGTATTGACACTAAAACTAGTTTACCTATTGTATCCCTCTACGGAAAAAACAAAAAACCATCACCAGAACAATTAGCCGATTTAGATATCGTAATTTTTGACATACAAGATGTAGGTGCGCGTTTTTACACCTACATATCAAGTTTGCATTATGTGATGGAAGCTTGTGCAGAAGCAAACATTCCTCTACTTATTTTAGACAGGCCCAACCCAAACGGTTATTATATTGATGGTCCGATTTTAGAAAAAGAGCACAAAAGTTTTGTGGGCATGCATCCTATTCCTGTAGTTCATGGTATGACCATTGGTGAATATGCAAAAATGATTAATGGTGAAGGTTGGTTAGAACATCATATTAAATGTAACATTACGGTTATTGAAATGCAAAACTACACACACAACAAAACGTATAGTCTACCTATTAAACCTTCTCCAAACTTACCAAATGACCAAGCTATCAATCTCTATCCTAGCCTTTGCTTTTTTGAAGGCACCAATGTGAGTGCTGGACGAGGTACCTCTAAACAGTTTCAAATTTATGGCAGTCCATATTTAGATAAAACCATTTATAATTTCAAGTATATTCCGTCACCAAATCAAGGTGCTAAATACCCTAAACATGATGGTGTTTTGTGCTACGGTGAAGATTTAAGTAAACAAGAAATAATGAGTCAATTGGACTTAAGTTACTTAATTAATGCGTATCAAAATTCGATAGATAAAAACATATTTTTTAATAGCTTCTTTACTAAGTTAGCTGGAACAAAAGCTTTGAGGCTACAAATTGAATCTGGTGTTTCAGAAAAAGATATTAGAAGTACTTGGGTTAAAGGGCTTTCAGAATATAAGACAATGAGGCGTAACTATTTAATATATAAGTAGCTTACTTTTTCTCATTCTTAACTACTAATTTTTTGTCCTCCATTGCTAACAAAATTTCATTATCTCTCAGAATTTTAACCACGAATACAATTCGTATTGGTGATTGCACAGCGACAAAAATATGCTTGCCTTTACTAAGTTTAGTTAATGGAATTTTAATACACTTATCATTGATACTTAAATCAACCTCTCGTTTATAATCTGTATTTATCGAATACACTTTGTTAATAAGCGATTCGCTTTTAAGTATTAGAGTATCTTTTGTTGAATTTAGCTTTTGGATTAATCCTTTAGCTCTTATGTTGACATTTTTTTCAAGTCTAGCAAAGTCATTTTGAGCTTCTACTAAAAAGTTTAATGATGATATTAAACTAAAAAAGATTATAAAAAATAGTATTCTCATGTATAAACGTTAGTTAACGTCAACAAAATTTAAATTAATAGCTTTTTAATAATCCCGAACATTAAAACTAATTTCTTTTTTGGTTTGCTAGCAAAAAAATCTACAAACGGTAAATAAAACCGAAGTATGGAGTTTTCTTACAAGTTAATCGTTGTATGATTTGCTATTTGGTAAAAATGAGTTTGTCTATATTAGGCTCTAGACATCATATTATCACGATTAGCATCTGAGATATTATACGAAATGGTAAAAATGATCTAATTTTTAAAAAAACCGTAAACCCTTAAAAACAAACACCTAATCAAGTAAAAGTAATGAGCTATTCACCAAGATTAGTAGTCGTTGGTTTGCGGTATTTATGAAAAGGTTGCTTTAACAGTTCTCCAATCTTCCCATTTGCTACTTCATCTGGAAATGTATCTACACCATAAACGATAGTTTCTCTATCAAGCTTCATAAATGTTCCGAAGAGGCGATCCCAAATTGAAAAAATATTTCCGTAGTTAGAATCTGTATAAGGCAATCTATAGTGATGATGTACCTTATGCATATCTGGTGATACTAAAACATAGCTCAAAATGTTATCTATTTTTTTAGGCAATTTGATATTAGCATGACTAAACTGTGTCGCAATTAATGATAGTGATTGATATAAGAATACAATAGCAATTGGAGTACCAATGATACATACACCTAACAATGTAAACGCAAAACGAATCACACTCTCAAGGGGATGATGTCTATTAGCAGTAGTCGTATCTACATTATGATCTGTATGATGCACTAAATGCACCATCCAAAGCGGTTTTACTTTATGCTCTACAAAATGTGCTAAATACGCACCAATAAAATCCAGGAGTAATACCCCTAACACTACATAAGCCCAAAGTGGAAGGTTTGGAATCCAATTAATAATTCCAAAATTAGTTTCGCCAACCCAAGTAGAAGCAGCAACCAAAAGCGATGCTAATCCAAAATTTATAATAATTGTAGTTAATGTAAAAAACAGATTTGGAAAAGCATGTTTCCACTTTTTATATTTGAAATGATATAGCGGTAAAGCGCCTTCAAGCAGCCAAAATAATGTAAGTCCGCCAATAAGAATTAAACTCCTGTGTGGCGACGGAATGGTTTCAAAATAATTTATAATTGTTTCCAAATGAGTTAAGTATTATTGAGCATTAGTAATAATAGCATTGGCTTTCTTCAAATTTACTAAAGAAACTTTAGATCTCCATGCACTCGCGTTTTTTTCATCGCCGAGTAATCGATAGGCTGTTAAATAAAGAAATGCAACTAGTGGCTCATTGTTTTTATCAATTTCTGAACTATCTATTCGTTTTAATTGTCGTAACACCTTCTTTGCTTTATTTAAAACCAGCCCATGCTGTATGGTTAATAAATTAAGTTTTTGCGTTAAAGCTTCTTTATTATTCAAATCACTATCTAATAAATAACGACTTGCTTCATCCCAATAAATACTTGACAATTTTATCGTTTCTAACTTAACATCATCATTTACATAAATAGCTAGATCTATATATTTTGAGCACAAATGAAATGCTGTATTAAAATTTTTATGACTAGAATATGCGATTAACTCTCCTTTTAAAAAAGACGTATCTAAATAATATTTTCTAATAAGTGCTGTTAGGTTTAAAATTTCATCATAAGTGAATGCGGTATTAATAATATTCCCATTAACATCCATAATCTTTACAGAATCATCATTAAACTTATCAATATAGGTTAAACTCCTCTTTCCATTAATATCATCATACAAATCTTTATACATAGACTCACTCACTGTTACAGGAATAAAGTGCTCCCAAATTAATTTATTGAGGTATTTTGCTTCAAATAGGTTATTGATTACAACACGCTTACCACTTTCATCATCGACTACGACAGGGAACACTTCATACGTCGCTTCTTCCCACATCATGAATATCATTTTATCTTGAATTAAAGCCAAACGCTTTGCTACGTCTAATGATGTTAACCATTCTTGTGATAGACATAACTGTGAGGTCGAGAAAATGAGACATAAAAACAAGACTGACTTTTTCATAGCTATTATCTTATATTTTAATTTTCTGTTTCATTGCTTCTACAATATTGAAAGCCGCTGGGCAAATGGCTACATTTTTAAGTGTTAAGCTTGATATTTGCTGAAACTTAGTTCTATCTGTATGCGGAAATTCTCTACATGCTTTTGGTCTTACATCATAGATTGAGCAATAATTATCTGCTCCCAAAAACGTACAAGGTACAGATTGTAACACATAATCATTTTCTTCATCAAGTTTTAAATACGTATCAATAAATGGCTGCTGTTTCATTTTAAAATGTTTTGCAATACGTTGAACATCTTTTGCTGTAAACAACGGACCAGTAGTTTTACAACAATTTGCACATTCTAAACAATCGGTACGTTGAAACTCTTCCTCATGGAGTTCTTGCATTAGGTAATCTAATTGTTTAGGCGCCTTTTTTTTAAGCTTAGTAAAGAAGATTTTATTTTCCTTATGCTTATCTTTGGCGAGCTTTGGAAGATTATTTATTACGTCTTGCATATAGCAAAAATACTACTTTTATGAAGGACCTTTTCGGAAAAGCATTACTAGATTATCAAAACGGAAATTATACTGATGACCTCATCACGTCTACCCATATTTCTGGTGAAGATGAGTTACCACTTCCCTATTTGTTTCGCAGTTATTCTGAAATGCCTCAACTAGAACAAAAAGCCTTACAATTATCAAAAGGCAAAATACTAGATGTAGGCTGTGGTTCTGGAAGTCATAGTTTATACCTTCAAAATAAAGGTCAAGATATTAAAGCGATTGATATTTCCGAAGGCGCAGTAAAAGTGACCAATCAACGTGGTGTAAATCATGTAGAATTAAAAGATATTCTTGAAGAAACTGAAACTTTTGATACCATTTTATTATTGATGAATGGTATAGGAATATTTCAAGAGCTCGCTCAAGTTTCCAAATATTTAAAGCATTTAAAAACACTTTTAAATCCTAAAGGTCAAATTCTAATGGATTCCTCAGATATCAAATATATGTATGAAGATGAGGATGGCGGACTCTGGATAGACACTAATTCTGAATATTATGGCGAATTAAATTATTTTTTGAGTTATAAAGGAGAAGATGAAGATCCAATGAAATGGCTATATCTTGATTTTGAACGCTTACATCTTGCCTGTGAATCGGTTGGATTACAATGTGAAAAAATTATAGATGGTGAGCACTTTGATTTTTTAGTAAGAATTACTGTGCCTCTCCATTAACAAAAGTTTTCTCTACTTTAATACCAGGAATCTCAGTTTGGTTTACAGTCATTATATCTTTATCTAAAATGACAAAATCGGCTAGCTTACCTGCTTCTATACTTCCTTTCTCATGGTCTTCAAAATTTGAATATGCAGCCCAAATCGTCATTCCTTTTAACGTTTCTTCTCTAGTCAACCCATTTTCTTTTTGAAATCCATCTTCTGGAAACTGCTCTAAATCTTGTCGTGCAACAGCTGCATAAAAGGTTAAAAACGGACTCACTTGCTCTACAGGAAAATCAGTACCTAAGGCTACTTTTCCGTAGGCATCTAATAATTGTTTATAAGCATAAGCCCCTTTAACACGCTCACTACCCAAACGATCTTCAGCCCAATACATATCACTAGTTGCGTGAGTAGGTTGTATTGACGGTAATACATTTTTGTACAAGTCAAAATCTTCTGGAGACACCACTTGCGCATGTTCTACACGCCAACGTCTATCGGGTTTCCCTTCTAAAACCTTGTTATAGGTTTGTAATACAGCATGATTAGCAGAATCACCAATAGCATGTGTATTCATTTGATATTCGGAATTTGCAATCTTTTTAGCCGAAGCATTAAAGGTTTCTAAATCGGTCACTAGCAATCCAAAATGGTTTGGTTTGTCACTATAAGGTGCTCGTAGCATAGCGCCTCTAGATCCTAAAGCACCATCGGCATAAAATTTAAATGAGCGCACATGCAATCTATCAGTTTTAATAATGCCTTTATTAAGATAGTAGGCTACATTCTCTTCAGAAAATGATACCATAGCATACACACGCATTTTAAGATCTCCCGTCTGCTGTAAACTATCTATCATTTCAATAGTTTCACGATTTAATCCAGCATCATCAACTGTTGTTAATCCTAAGTCAAAACATATTTTTTGAGCATCCATTAGAGCTTTTACGGCATCACCTCGAGAAGGTTCTGGCCAGTAATTAAGAACTAAACTTTCAGCATTATCAACTAAAACACCAGTCAATTTACCGTGTTCTATCACCACTTCTCCGCCTTCAATTTTACTATTTACAGTGACATTACCTAAATCTAAAGCGGCTTGATTACATAATATAGCATGACCATCAATACGTGTTAAAGCTATAGGCGTATCAGGAAATAATTTATTTAGCAATACATTATTTGGAAATACTTGTTCTTCCCAATCATTTTGATCCCAACCACGTCCAACAATAAAAGCGTTATTGTTTTCATTTTGAAAATCTAAAACACGTTTCACAACATCTTCAAAACTTTTCGTTCCAACTAGATTAACAGCTTGTTGGTTATAGCCTAGTCCAAGAAAATGACAATGCGCATCAATTAATCCAGGCACAATAGTTTTACCTTGAGCATCGATGCTATTCTCTGTTCTATATTTTGCATTTATAGTTTCAGAAGTACCGACTTCAACAAATTTTCCGTCTTTAACTGCAAAAGCTTGAGCTTGAGAAAATGTATCATTAACAGTATATATATTAGCATTAGTTACTATAGAATCTACCTGTAGCTTGTCTTCAGAACAAGAACATAATATCACTAAAAATAAAAGAATGGTTAGTTTTTTCATTGGTATTACTTTAGGACTATAAAAATACAAAAAGCATTCAATCTACTCATTGAGATTGAATGCTTTTGTTTTTAGATTTGTATTAGAGTCAAACTATGAAGTCCTAAACGAATTTTGTATACACGATATATCAAAAGTCAAACTGATAGGTTGCGCCTGCCAAAAACTGAATGCTTTGAACAGGATAATTTAACCAGCGTTGGTACTCTTGATTTGCAATATTATTAGCTTTCACAAATGCTGATAACTGATTATTAATTTTATAACCTACATGTGCATTAAGATCAAAATAACTATCTAAAGTCATTGTTATTGGTGTAGGAGGCACTAAAACACCTGCTTGACTAAATAGATCTTTACGTTCACCTACAAAAAAGAAGTTCGCTCCAGCAAACCAATGCTCATTAATTTGATAATCTAAAAATGCAGAGGCTTTAATATCTGGTAAATTCCAAGCTTCTGCTTCGTTATCTGTATCATAGGCAAAATACTCGGCTTTAAGTCCGAGTTTAAAGTTTCTATTCATATCAACATTAAGTTCTCCTGCAATAGAAAATGTAGTGACATCATCATAAACAATTCCAAAAGAGTTCCCATTTTGATAATTCGTTTCAGGAGTTCCTAATAGGCTATTAGATTTAAACAACGCTCTATTATTATCAGCTAAATAATGTCCGCTAATATTATAACTCATACTATTTGACAGCTTTCCTTTAAGTCCGATAGACGCATTATAAACCTGATCTGTTGGTGCAATAAATAATGTTGGTGATACAAATGAATTTTCTTGAGCAAAGGCATGATATGAGTTTTGAATTAGACCGCCTTCAATGCCTCCATAAGCTATCAATAATTCATCTACCAAACGATAACTTGCTGTAATATTTGGGTAGATATAAAATTTACTTTCGCTCGCTTCGGTATCATTAAGATACACCAAATTAACACCTAAGCTAATGGTTAAATCATCCTGTTTCATTTGATAACTTGGCGCCACACCAAAATTAATATTACTGTAGTTTAGTTCTTCTTGAGCAAAATAACTTCTATCAAAAGAACCTCCTAAATAATCAATAGTGATTTCGGTATTAATTACCTCATCACTAACCGGAATATTAAACTCTGATTTTAATACAAAACGATTTTCACCAGAGTCTTGATCATCACCAAATCGTCTAAATAATATGCTCCCTTTATTAATTATAGATTCATCAAAACTAACATCACCATCAAATTTAATTTCACCTCCTATTTCAGCTGTATAGAACGAATGATCAACATCAAAAGTTTCTATACTTTGATCTGGTACGCCATACCAATTATAGGTTTCAAAATTCAAGCCTCCAAACACTTTCCATGACTTCTTTTTCATCTTATTACTATAGTAAGCATTAAGTCCTGTTTCAGAAAAATTGTTATCAAAATTAATACCATCAATATCACCTTGAGAAGAATGATGACTAAAATAACCACCAACACGTTCACTTCTACTCAAAGCATGATTGAGATAGACTTCACCCAAAATTGTGGTATAGGTTCCAACACCTAAAGACGCATAATTATCATATAATTTAACCGGTTTCTCTTTATCTACAGTTGCTGCTTTTCCTTTTGCAGGTGTAAAGGTTGACGCTACGGGAATAGAAAAAATATTGTATTTAATTACTTTTTTCTTAGCTGTTATAGAGTCGTTTAAACTTGGTGTTTCTTTGATTTTAAAGGCATCAGAAATTGTTGGCGTATATGGTTTCACCACATTTACCGTTCCTGCATCGATAGTATCACTTTCACGTTCTTGAGCGAAAGACATTGTAAAACTCAACGCTAAAATGATTGCGATTATATATTTAAGTTTGTTTTGCATATTCTAGTTTTGTTCAGATTCTACAGAAGCATTTGTCTTTGAAACTTCTGCTTTAATTCTATTTAATTCGGTTTGAGCTTCGGTAACAACATCATCAAACTCAGCAAAATTGCTAATCACACTTTCTAAAATGTAGGTCGCTTGAAAGGCATCACCTAATGCGTCATAATTTTTTGCCATAACCACTAGACCTTTAGCGCTATAATATTTATAACTACTATAATCTCTAGCTAGTTTTTGAATTGTTGTATTTGAAGCGTCATGTTGTCCTTCTTTATTTTTGAAATAGGCATTATAAAATAAGGCTTCGGCGGCTAAAGCGCCTGTTGCAATTTTTTCAACTTTAGTATAAGCCGTTTTTGCTTTGGCTTCATTTCCTGTTTTAATAGCCGAACGTGCAATGATAATTTGTGCATCACTCTTTACTTTGTTATCAATTTTAGAATTCTGAAGTGCCTTTTCAGCATAATTTACAGCTTCAGTATAATTCTCTTTCTGATAGTAAGCATTCATTAAATTAGATTCTGCGTAAGTAATATTTTGTGGATAATCGGCTTCATTTTCTAAACGTTTTAATAACGGAATAGCAAGATCCCAATCTGAAGCGTTTAAATATATTTCAGATAACTTTACAACAGCTTGCTCTGTAAACTCACCTTTTTGTTTGTTCACGACAAACTCATAATGCGGTTGTGCATTTTCGGGTAATTGTTTTTTTGAATATAATTTGGCTACATAAAAGTGAGATTTTAATGCATGAATACCATTGGGAAAATTATTCAGATATTTATTAAATTGACGAATTGCACCATCTGTATTATTATCTAGATATTGCTTCTCTGCAGCTAAATATGATGTGTTATCTAATTCGGCATCTGTAACATTTATATAATCTAAGGTTTTTACCCAAGCGGCATACTCATCAACACGTCCTAAATCTATATATATTAATCGCGCTGTAGAGACCGCTTGATTAGCCTCTTCTGTAGATGGATAATCATGAGCTACTTTCCGAAATTTTGTTAGTGCCCTTTCATTGTCATTAGCATTATAATACGATAAGCCTTGACGTAGTAATGCTTTTGGAATAAATACACTATTTCTATATTCTGAATTCAATCGGTCATAAAGCCTCATGGCCTTTTCAGTTTCATTTGATTTGACATAAGAATTTGCCAGTTCATACATAGCATCGTCACGTAAGGATGACTTTGGAAACGCCTTTATAAATGCATCTAAGCCTTTTATTTTTTTCGAGCCTTGACCAATATACCCATAACTCATGGTTTTTTGAAACGACGCATAATCGGCTTCTATCTCATTTATTTCTATCGCTTTATCGTAAGCCGTAATAGCACTGTTATAATTAGTAGATACAAAATGTCCATCACCAAGTCTCAAATACGCATCATTTAAACGTAGCTTATCATCTTTATGAGTATCAATAAATTTTTGAAAGTTAGATGTCGCTTGGTTATAATCTTTAAGTTTAAAATACGTGTAAGCGATATTATAATCTAGATTATGTATTTCATTGACATTAGAAGCTTCACTTTGTTGAGCAAATTGTTTAAAGCCAATAAGAGCTTCATTAAAACTATTAAGGTGATAATCTGTTTCTGCTTTCCAAAATATAGCTCTTGTTGTAAAAACAGCATCTTTAGCTTCATCTATCGATTTTTCAAAAAGAATTCTAGCATTGTTATAATCACCTTCATTATACACTTCTATTCCTCTATAAAATGCCACTTTTTGATAAGCAACTCTATTTTCAAAACTCTTTTTATTTTCTAATATTTTAATTGCTTCTTTGTAGTTTCTAGAGGTGATATACGAATCAATTAATAAGGTTTCAATTTCGTTTTTATAATTTGTTTCTGGATACGCATCTAAATAACCTGTTAACACCTGTGGAACAGATTGGTATGGATTTCCAATCTCATAACTAATTTTTGCATAGTTTAACCAAGCATCTTCTTGTATTTTCAAATCATAATCCATTTGTGATGCATTTCTAAATGCATTTAAAGCCTCTTGTTTCTTATCAAGGTTGATATAACTTTCACCTAAATGGTAATAGGCATTCTGAGCTACAGCATTATTACCGCCAATAATTTTATTGAATTCGGAAATCGCATTGTCAAAATCATTTTGTTTATAATAGGCATAACCTAGCTGATAGTAATCGACATTATTCCATTTACCACGTCTTCCATTAAATGCTTTTAAATGCGGAATTGCTTCAGCATACTGTTCTAGATTGAAATAACTTTCGCCTATAATTTTTGAAAGCTCTGATTTTTCTTTTGGGCTACTATTATCTAATTGTTCGTTTGCAAGCGCGATTGCTTTTTCAAACTTCCCAAGCTTGAAATTTAAATCGGCTTGATAATATGATAGTTTCTCTTGGTATTTTTCTTGATCACTTACTTGATCAAAATACTCATTAGCTTTATCATAATCATCACCTTCATAAGCCATAAAACCAATATAATATTTAGCTTGAGAACCATAGGTTTCAGAAGTAACAACACGGTTTAAATATTTATTCGCACCTGTTTCATCATTCGTAGAATATAATGAATACCCATAATTAAAATTAAACTTATCGCGTTCTGATCGTGCAACACTAACTTCATCAACTTTATCATACCATTTTCTAGCATAAGCATATTTTCCATTGGAAAAATAATAATCACCTACATCTAAAAATGCAGTGTTTCGTTTAGTACTGGTTGGATACCCTTCTACAAATTCTTGAATTAGATCATCTGCATTTTGTTGATTTAATCGCACAGCACAATTAGCAATATAATAGGCGCAATCGGATTCTAAAGTTTCATTTGGAGCATCATTTTTAACAGCTTCAAACAACGATTGAGCTGCTTGATATTGTTTGTTATTATAAAGCATAAGTGCTTTTTGATACGCTACCAAGTTGCTAGTATATGTAGCAGATTGTTGTGCTTGTAGGTATGAAGCAAGCAACAGAAAACTCAGTAATAAACTTATTTTTCTAAAAGTCATTAAGTTCGATTTTTAATTGATGTCAAAGATAATTTATCTCAAATCTATAACGCAAGAATCGTACTATAATTATACACCGACTTATTAAAAGGTTTAGGATCTCATTTTAAACGTTTAAATATTTTTCAGGAAGTATAAAGTCTACTTCGTTATTATTCATAATAATTTTATGATTTGAAATTTCTGTATTGGTAATTGATTCTTTTTATAATACATTTACAATTCTATTAACTACTTCATATTAATTATGTCTGAAACTGTTTTACAACTCAAAGATGCTTCAATCTATCAAGGAGATAGCATGGTATTATCTGATGTTAATTTTGAAATGAAAAAAGGAGATTTTGTTTATCTCATTGGTAAAACAGGAAGTGGTAAGAGTAGTTTTATGAAAACACTTTATGGTGACTTAAAACTCACAGAAGGTGAAGGCCATATTGTAGATTATAATTTAAGAACCATGAAGGAAAAAGAGATTCCTTTTTTAAGACGAAAATTGGGCATCGTTTTTCAGGATTTTAAACTATTACCAGATAGAACTATTAATCAAAATTTAGATTTTGTTTTAAAAGCTACAGGTTGGAAAGATAAAACTAAAATAAAGGAACGCATAGAAGCTGTTCTTGATAAAGTTGCAATGAAAACTAAAGGGTTTAAATTTCCTCATGAATTATCTGGTGGTGAACAGCAACGTATTGCGATTGCAAGAGCGTTATTAAATGACCCAGAACTTATTTTAGCCGATGAGCCTACTGGTAATTTAGATCCGCAAACCAGTATTGAAGTTATGGAAGTTTTATTAGATATTAATAAAAATGGAAATACCATTTTAATGGCAACTCACGATTATGCGCTGCTCTTAAAATATCCTAGTAAGACTTTAAAATGTGATGAGAATAAAGTTTTTGAAGTGGTACAACGTAAAAGTTAAAACCCCAACCATCTAAAGAACCTTTTAATTGCATTGTCTTTCTTTTTAACAGAAACTTCATCTGTATTTTGAGTTTCAAACTCAATAATAAAAACTCCAAAATTAGATATTGTCTTTTGCGCTTTAGTACTGTGAAGTGGCTTTTTAAATGCTGTTAATTGCATTGGAAATATGATTTTTAAATCTTCAGAAAGTACACCTGATTTTATTATTACATTAGGATTTTCGGCATCATAAATTTCATATGTATTTCCAATATTTAGGTTTTGATCTTTAAAATCGACAGTAACATCATCACCTAGCTTATTAAACAATGCTAAATGAAATGTATTTGGGTTTTCTTTTTGTTTATTTAGTGCTAATACAGCTTTCAAATCAAACGTTGTGGTTAATTTTGAATCACTATTGTTATCAATACCAAATGTAGTTTGCCATTTATTAAATTCTAAATCTTCATGACCAACGATTCGATATGCAGGTCTTTTATTTTTCACATAGTATGTATTATTACTAAACTTCCAATGACTTGCATTAGCTAATGTGGTCAAGCCAAAATGTATAAACTCGGTATAAACTGTATTGTTAGAAAATGTAAGCGATTTTGCATGTAAAATTCTAAGCGTATTTGATCGCCCAAGTATAATATTGTTTTTAATAACAACATTCTCTACAGGTGCATTCTTGTTAAAACCTATGGTTAATGAAGGTGCTTCTTTTCTAATTTCTTTAGTCGTAAAATTAGCATTGTGATATAATACGTTATTAGATAACGTAATATTTTTAGCGATGTTAACACCATTTCTATCAGCCGATGCTACAATAATATTATCTCTATAAAACCCTGAAGGCAAGCCGTTATTAAACAAAATATTATGTTCTAAAGTAATGTTCTTTACATATTCAAAATCTGCATTTCTACTAGCAGACCACACTTCTATGCCTTTATAATAATTATTAAAAATAATATTATTTTTTATGAGTCTCGTCGCTTCACTTTTATTCTGAACGTACATCCCTTCACCTAGACCTTTTTCTGTTTTTCCTATATAGCCATTATTATAAATTAAGCAATTTTCAATTATAGATCCAGCAGTATGCTTCCACGATCCAAATCCTAATCCTGGGTTGTCATGAATTTGTAGGTTATAAAATCTATTTTCTCCTGTAAGATGTCTAAGACCAACGCAAAGCTCAAAATTTAGGTCTGTTTCATTTCTCGAAAAACCACCTAAACAAGTGATTTCAAAGTTTTTATAAATAACCTGCTTACTTTTTACTTCTAATACTGCACTTAATTTTGAGTTTACATTTCCGTTAAGAACAACCTTATCTTTTTCAAAAGCAGAAACTGTAATATAGGCATTGGTATCTAAACTTTGGAGTGCACTTATAAAGCGTCCATTGTAAATTCCTTCATGCAGCCATATAATATCACCAGAGTTAACAGCATCAGGCTTTTGTTTTAAGGCGGTTTTTAAATCCCAAGGATTTGCTATAGTCCCATCTCCTATTTCTCTTCCAGGTGTATTTTTATCATTTTTTGGAAATACATGAAATTCTTGTTGCGCATTTAAACAAAACCCAACAAAACAAAGTATACTATATATTAATTGCTGTTTCATAGTTTAGTGTTTTCAATTACTATACCAAATTTATAGGTGCAAATTAAATGAATACAAATTACCAATACTATAAAAAGTGTATTTTTGAATCCTAAGACATCAGCATGCTATCGGTACTTATTCCTGTTTTTAATTATGATATTCGTTCACTTGTGACAACTGTTCATAAGCAATTAGTGGCTTCATCTACTCCTTTTGAGATTATTTGTATTGATGATTGTTCTAAAACTCATTTTTCTACACTTAATTCTGAAGTGCAACAATTATCAAATATAACATACAGTATTGCACATCAAAATAAAGGAAGAGTTGCAACCAGACAAGAACTTGCCAAAAGTGCTGCATATGATTGGCTTTTGTTTTTAGATGCAGATGTGATGCCTAAACCGGATAATTTCATAGAACAATACATAGGACATCTTGGTTCTAAATATAAAGCCATATATGGTGGAATCACCTATGAAAACACAAAGCCTGACAGTAATTTCATGTTGCGTTGGACCTACGGAAAAGCCAAAGAAGAACTTAGTGCAAACTATAGAAACAGTAATACTTACAAGAGCTTAGTTTCTGCTAATTTCTTAATTCAAAAATCTATATTTACAGAACATAACGTCAAAATAAGACAAAAAGGCTATGGGTATGATAATTATTTTGGCACACTTTTAAAAGCGAATACAACACCCGTTTTACATATTGACAATGCTGTATATCATTTAGGTTTAGAATCAAACACTATCTATCTAAATAAAATTGAAGCAGCAGTAAACACCTTGTTAAAACTAAATGAACAAGGACAATTAAATGACACAGATAACAGTCTGTTAAACACCTTTAAAAGGCTTAAAATATGGAAAGTTAATTACTTTTTTTCATGGCTATACAAGGCATTCTATAATCAATTTAAAAACAATCTATTAGGAGATCGTCCACGTATTTTTATAATACAGTGTTATAAATTGAGTTACATTTGTTATCAAGATTTAAACTCATGAGTCCTTACTTTTCAGTAGTTATTCCTTTATACAACAAAGCAAAAGATATATCAAATACGATAGCTAGTGTATTGTCTCAAACCTTTAAAGACTTTGAGATTATTGTTGTTAATGATGGTTCAACAGATAACAGTTTAGCAGTACTTGAAGCCATAAATGACAAACGTCTTCAACTTTATACTACAGACAACAAAGGTGTTTCTCATGCTAGAAATTTTGGTGTGAAAAAATCATCTGCTTCACTCATTGCTTTTTTAGATGCTGACGATATTTGGAAACCACAGCATTTAGACCATTTAAAATCATTGCATGAGACGTTTCCTGATTGTGGTATGTATTGTAAAGCTTATAATAGAATAAAAGGTACTACAATTATTACATCTGTCTTCAAAGATCTTCCGAAGAAAAAAGAATGGAAAGGTGTTATAGATGACTATTTTCATTACAGCACAATAAACAGCTTAGCGTCTAGTTCTAGCATTGCTATACCAAAATCTATATTGGATACTATTGGCTATTTTAATGAGAATTATACCTCAGGAGAAGACACTGATTTATGGATTAGAATCGCACTCCAATACCCAACTGCATTTGACAATACCATAAGTGTAACTCATAATTTAAATGCAGAGGAAAAACTTACCAATACGACTTTAAAAAGCAGAAAACTCTTTGATTTGAATAACTTTTTGGATGAAGAAAAGCAACACCCTACTTTAAAAAAGTATTTGGACTTAAACCGTTATGCTTTAGCCTTTCAATATAAATTAGAACAGGAAGAGCAACTTTCAAAAGCACTGTATAACAATATTGATTTAAGACACTTAAGCAAAACACAACAATGGGTTTACAAAAGTCCTAAATTTATAAGCATTCTACTTTTAAAATTTAGAGATCTATTAAGGCGACTACATGTCGATCTAAGGCTTTTTAGCTAATTTAAATGCGTTATAGTCTCTTATATAATCATCTTCATCAAAAGTATCAGAAGCTAAAACCAAACATATCGCTCCTGAAGAAAAGTTCTCCAGTTCTCTCCAAATACCAGTTGGTATTAGTAAACCTTTATTGGGTTTATTAAGCATGACTGTTTGTTTAGAATGCCCATCATCTAACACAACTTCAAAACTTCCGCTTAAAGCAATTAAAAACTCTAGTTGTTCTTTATGTGCATGTCCACCTCTATAAGCATCGCTAGGCACATCATATAAATAATACACACGCTTTATAGCATAGGGAATGCAATCCTTTTCAATTACAGCAAGATTACCTCTAGGATCAGTAATTTTTGGGATATCAATTATTTTAATATTCATGCAACAGATTTATTTTACCTTCAGATTTTAATTGTTTATACATCTTAATTCCTTTTAAACCTATGGTAAACTTATACGAGACTTCACTAAGTGTTATAAAACGCTGCCTTAGCAGAAAAAAAATATATTTCACAAGCCAAAGATAGCTCAAATTACCATAAAATCGCTGGTGCATTGCTGCTCTTGCATGTATGGCATCATCATTAGCCATTCGCCGACCAGAACTATCATTAGGATGCATAACTATAGTTTTAGAAACATGTTGCATTAATAAACCCTTATCAAGCGCATTTCGTAAAAAGACGTATTCGGTCACACCTTTAAAAACTGAACCTACACCAAAATAATGGTTAAAATAAATCTCATTGTCTTTAAAAACCGATCTCTTAAATGTAATCACCCAAGTATATATTCTTTTTAAAGTTTGTTTATTGTGTTTTCCTTCAGGATAATATTTAATATACTTATTACCTTGTTCATCTATTGCTTCAAAAGAAATCATGGTTGCAAATGAATTCTCTTGATAGGCCTTAGTTATTGTTTCTAATACATTAGGCTGATACACAATATCATCATCAGACATTAAACAAATATCTTTCGTAGCATTTTGGATTGCAAGATTACGGCTCGCAGGAGAACCGCGTTCAAGTGAGTTAAAGACTTTTATCTTAGGGTTATTAGAACTTAGAAATTTATCTTCCGTAGTTTGGTTAACAATAATAATATCAAAATCATTGATATTATTGTACTGAAACATTGGTTTTAAGAAATTTAAATCTTCTTTAAACATCGTAGATATTAAAATTTCAATACGTAATGACATTACTTAAATAATTGCTATGTTAATGGAATTCTTATTTTTGCTCTAAAGTAATATTTTTATGCGAATATTGTTGGTTGGAGAATATAGCAGACTTCATAATTCTTTAAAAGAAGGTCTTATTAAATTAGGTCATGAGGTTGTTATCGTTGGAAATGGTGATGGTTTTAAAAACTATCCTGTTGATATTCACATTAATCACTCATTCCACAATCTTTTATTAAAAAAGCTACGAGTTGCTTTTTACAAACTCACATCTATTGATTTAGCAACACTAGAAATCTATCTAAAAACTTTTTTTTATTTAAAAAAAATGAAAGGTTTTGATGTTGTTCAACTTATAAACGAATCGCCTTTAGTGATTCAAGCGGCTTATGAGAAACGGTTTATAAAGCGACTTATCAAACACAATAAAAAATTATTTTTACTCTCCTGTGGTATTGATCATCAGTGTATGAAATATATGATGGACGGTAAGTTTAGATATAGTATTATGAGTCCGTATCTTGAAGACAATTCATTATTTGAGCTTTATAAATTTCAGCTTCAGTATTTAAACCCTGAGTTTACGGATTTACATAACTATATTTATAGCAACTGTACTGGCGTAATTGCAACTGATATGGATTACCATTTGCCGTTAGTTGGACATCCAAAATATTTAGGTCTAATTCCTAATGCCATTAATACTGAAAAGATCAACTATATCCCTATTGATTTAAGCGGAAAGATCAAAATCTTCCATGGTGTAAACACCTCTGCAATTGTAAAGAAAGGAAATGATTATTTTAAAGACGCTTTAAAAATTATTGAAATAAAATATGCAGATAAAGTAGAAATCATTACAACCTATAGCATCCCATATGAAACATACATTAAGCTTTATGATGATTGCCATATCTTATTAGACCAAGCTTACGGTTATGACCAAGGTTATAATGCCTTAGAAGCTATGGCTAAAGGAAAAGTTGTTTTCACTGGTGCTGAACAAGAATGGTTGGATTATTATGAATTAGAAAAAAACACCGTTGCCATTAATGCTGAACCTGATGTAAATACTATTGTTCAACACTTAGAATGGTTAATTACCAATCCAAAACAGATTGAAATTATTTCTAAAAATGCGCGTGCGTTTATTGAGAAAGAGCATAATTATATTAATTCTGTCCAAAAGTATTTAGACATATGGTCTAGCAATACCTCCTCTAATAAAATTTAAAACAAATATTTTTTGATTAAATGCCTTATCATTCGCTCCTCTTCACCGTCCCAATCTCTAGAATAATTATCTTTTAAAAGTTTTAACGGAATTCCTCCAAGCAAAACATTACTTCCGTGATACGTATAATCTTTATTACAAAGGCTATTAGATGCAATAACACAATAATCTGGTGTTTTTGTGTTAGGCATTATTGACACTCTATTAGATATAGAATTATAATTACCTAATTTAATCTTTCCAGTTTTTGCATAATGTTCACCTGTTAAGGTATTCATCATTTGATGAGCATTTGTATCAAAAACTTGAGACTCATATCCAATTCTAGTCCATTTACCCATTATAATTTCGTCACAGGATTGTAAGGTAACATCAGATCCAAAACAGCTCATATCACCAATTTCACAATAGGCATTTTTGTCAACACCTATATAGCAATCTTTACCTATATGTGCATAGCCTTTAAATACAATTTTACCTTGAATATTCATTTCTGCTATCCCTTTTGAAACAGAGCGTCTTTCAAACTTTTGACCAAAACCAACCATCCCTTTTTTTATTGGTGCGTCAATGACAACTTCTCCTTTAAGATTAGAGAATTTAACTCGCCCAAAAAAATAAAATGGTATTTTTTTAGCTTGACTAAAAGGAAGCATTTTATAATTAAAATACAACGTTTTTACCCAGTTGATACTTAAATAAAATTTAAACCTTAAGTAGCGTAGCTTAATTGAGAAGTAAATAGTTTTAAGAAATTTCATTAGTTTTTTCTATTCTTAAAGTCTTTAAAAGTTTCAATAATATTAATTCTTTTATTTAATTGAAGTATTGTAAATATAGTTGAAATTAAAATCACTAATATCATCAATGAGTATTTTAGCACTATTTGCTCTAGGAAAATTGCAAAAAAGGCAATAAAACAAAACAAAATACTCATAAAAAAAACAAAATAAAACTCCTTATTAAAATACAGATTATAGGTTTTATAGGTTATAAATTTGACAATTAAAAAGTGTAAGATATAGTAAATCAAAAAGCCAACCCCTAAACCAACTAAGCCATAATAAGAATAACCAATAGCGCTAATTGAGAACAGTAAGATATTAAAAAGTACAGCCGTTTTTATAAAAAGACCAGAATCTCCTTTTGCTAAAATCACATAACCCATAGACCATGACACACACTTAAAAACTGTTGCTAAAATCCCCCAACTAACCATACCAACTATAACTAAAAATTCTTCAGAATATAGAACTTCAACAACGGTTGGAGCCAAAGTTAAAAACAAAACAATAATAGGAGTCACAATTAATAATGCTATTAGCGATTGTTTCATGACGATATTTCGAACTTTGACTTCATCATCAATAATAGTCATCAATCTTGGGAAATAATCTGTACGCATTGCATTAAATATTAATCCTACATAAGAGTTTAATATTACAAATCCTGCTGTATAAAACCCTACTTGTGTGACACTACCAAATCTGCTAATAAAAATTTGCAATGCATAGAGTGCTGCTAAACTTATTAAACCTCTTAGACTTAACATAAACCCTAGTTTAAGCATTTGCCTGCCTTCGCTTAAAGCTTCTCTATTAGAAACCTTAATTGATTTTATTTTAATTTGTCTTGAATACCACCAACTAAAAAATAAATTAACAATTGATATGATAATAATTGATGGAACAATTGCATCTATTCTAAAATAATAGTAGAGTGGCAATGTAATAAGCAGTCCTATAAAATTAGCTATTAAATTTGCTTTAGCTAAAAACCGTAACTTTTTTAAACCTTGCAATATTGCTAATTGACCACTTGATAATTGTTTAAATAATAGCGTCGTTGAAATCAGTACAAATGCTAAGGTATAATCATAATTACCAAAAGCTAATTTACTTAATAATGGTGATGAAATCAATGTAACTATTACACCTAATAATCCTGTAAACCAAACTATTTTTCGCAGTGATGAAACAACAATAGGTATACGCTCTCTATCATTACTTTTTGCATAAGCTATGTCTCTGACAGCAGTAGTATCTATACCTAACTTTGTGAATTCTCCAATTAACCCAATTGTAGAGTTTAAAAGACCAATTACACCTATGCCAATAGGCCCTATCCAAATGGCAATAACTTTAGATCTTATAATAGAAATTAGAATACTAAACACCTGTACAACTCCAAAAAGAGATGTAGATTTAAGAATACTTATATAATCGTTATTTTGTTTAGGCATTAAACCCGATATCTAGTTAAGATGCTTCCGACTCTTCTGGAATAATTCCAAAAAGCGATGTTCCAAAAATAAGCAACACAATACCATAATGCATTAAATAACTTATAAAATGTCCAATAACGGCACCTTTTACTCCAAAAACATCAATGAGATATATGCTTGAAATGTATAACATCACAACCAAAAAGACTTCAATAATAATAAAGTGAGTAAACATCTTTTTAGCCAAAAATTGATACGCAATAACAATAGATAAGACTTTAACAAAATCACCTAAAAGCTGCCATAAAAACAAGTTCTCAACGGGTTTAAACTCTTCAGAAAAAATTAAAGGCACAAGAAAAGGCTTCAAAAAATAAAGGAGAATAAGTCCTAAACCAAAAATTGGCATTACCGATTTATAGAAGCCAAAGACTTCTTTTCTAAATTCTTTTTTAGAATCAATTTCACTAAATCTTGGCACAATGTATAGTGTAATTATTGATGTAATAAACATCAAATAATAATCTGATATTCTATTCATTGCTTCCCAATAACCAGCTTCTTTCAAACCGACTTCAGCAATAATATAATTACGAATACAAATAGAAATCACAGGCAATGCAATTGCTGTAACTAAAGCCATAGCCGCATAAGGTCCAAATAACTTTAATATATCAAAATTAATATGATCCGTTTTGATATAGGTCATCAAATTTCTTCTATTTATAATACCAACCAACGTAATTAAAAATATAAGTGAAGGTGCCACAACAGCAGCAATTAGAGCGCCATCGATATGATTTTCATAAATTAAAAGCAAGGTTACTAACAAGCCTAATATTTGACCTATAATATTTATAATGAGCAACATTTTATAGTTAGAAAACCCATTCATGATAGAAAAACTCATCATATTCAAAGCATAAAACGGCAAGGCTAATGCCATGATTTTTATGATATAGGCAAAATTATAATTTGACGAAAACAACACATCATTAACATACTGTGCATTATAATAACAAAGAAATGCAACTAAAACAGTAGAAAAAAAACAGGTATAATATGCTGTGGACAAGGTTTGACTTAACTTTACATTGTCCTCTTTAAACTTAGCGATAGTCTTAACAACACCATTATAAAAGCCAAGAATTGAAATAGATTGAATGGCACTAAGAAAATTTCTAAGGTTACCAATAAGCGCCATTCCTTCAACGCCAATAAATATAGCTATGGCTTTTGAAGTCAAAATACCAGCTATTATTTTAGTAATTATTGTTGCCGAATTAAGATGCGCAACTTTAAACAATACATTAGTATTAATGTATTTTATTAAGTTCTTCAATTAATAAAGATTTAAGGCATTAGCAATTGTTTCAATCTCATTATTAGTCATCACAGGACTCATTGGTATGCTTACCACTGTTTCATGAATCGCTTCTGTGATCGGCAAATATAAAGATTTATATTGCAATAATGCTTTTTGATGATGTGGCGCAATTGGGTAGTGTATTAAATAGCCTATTTTATTCTGATCTAAATAGTTAGTAAAATCTTCTCTATGCGCAACCCTAACTAAAAACACATGAAATATATGGTTATCGGAACCATCGTAAAAAGGCAAGCTAATTTTAGGGTTATTTATTGTAGACAGATAGTGTTTAGCAATGGCACGTCTTCTATTATTATCGGCATCAAGATGCTTAAGTTTTATATTTAAAAACCCTGCTTGCAATTCATCTAACCGACTATTAACACCTATTTTCTCATTGACATATTTTTTCGAACTCCCATAATTATGAAGTAATGCAATACAATCTGCCAATTTTTTATCATTTGTTGTAATTGCTCCAGCATCGCCTAATGCTCCCAGGTTTTTTGTTGGATAAAAACTAAATCCAGCTGCATGAGATAAATTACCTGCTTTTTTTCCTTCGGAAGACAAAACAGCTCCATGAGCTTGAGCAGCATCTTCAATGACTAATAAGTTATGCTGTTTAGCAATACGATTAATCGCATGCATATCTGCTAATTGTCCATATAAATGAACTGCTAAAATCGCTTTTACTTTAGGTGTAATATGTTTTTCAATTTCAGAAGGAGAAATGTTATATGTCGTTTCTTCTGGCTCGACAAAAACAGGCTTTAATCCAGAATTAATCACAGCTAATATTGTTGCTATGTAAGTATTTGCCGGAATAATAACTTCATCATTTTCTTTTAGATTTCCTAACTCTATATACCCTTTAAAAATAAGAGTAAGCGCATCTAATCCATTAGCGACACCAATACAATATTTGGTTCCACAAAAGCGTGCATAATGATCTTCAAAGCTTTTTACTTGAGCACCTTTGATGTAATACCCTGAATTTAAAAAAGATTTGAATTGTAATGAAAACGCATCTTCAAACCTCGAATTAATTTTATTTAAATCTAAAAATTTAATCATGTAGTATCACTTTCAATATATCTTGAGAATACATACTGCAACCCAATTCTTGTTTTTGTTTCAGCATACCTTCACTGTAACCTATCTTAGAATCGTTGTTAACTGTTCCCATAGAGAAATATTCTATTCCTTCGTCTTGGCATTTATAAATTAAATATACAAAAAGCATATCTAGTGCATTCAGCTTCTCTCCATTAACTGAAGCCATACCATATTGGGATTTCACAACTTTTCCTTTTTTAAAAATAGTAATTCCAGCTAGCAGTTCATCCTCTTGATATATCGTATACTGAATAATTTCATTTTCAAATTTATGATGCAAAAATAATATTTCAGATAAACTATGTACGGGTTGTGAGTTATGTTTTTCTTTTAATCGCGGAATTAAAATAGAATTCCAAAATACCTCAAACTCTGATTCATTTTGTCTAATATTAAACCCACTAGACTCTATCTTCTTATAACGCTTAACTTTCGTTTTATGAATTTTAAAATTACCATTATAATCAATTGCCAATACTCTATTTTTCTTAATTACAGAAACCTTTTTTATGCTTTGAAAACACGAAGTCTTACTAAACAAATCTGAGTGATAAAACTCTGGCAACGTTTTTATAATTATAGACTTGATATGATGCCTAGATAAATGATCCAATAACATCTTACAAATTGTTTGTCTCGTATTAAAATCTAAAATATCAAGATATATTAAATCACCATAAGTTAAACCTTGATGAGAATAAACCACATTATTAACTCTATTCGCTGGAAATAATGCTAGAAGGCTTTCATTTTTATATATCATCAAAGAAAAATCTTCAAATCGATCTTGATGATACGCCATAAAATCTCTATGAAATAAAAATGTGGCGCTTTTAGAATTAGCGACAAAATCATTCCAAATAACATAACTATCTGGATGATATCGTATTATATTAAATGTATTCTGTTTGATATAAATAATTAAAGGCTTTGAACATGTCTAAAATACAATATTTTTAAATCTTAGAATCTGTTTTAGCTTCAATTATTTTATATTTGATTATCTATAAAACTATATTTTGAAATATAAGCGTATACTTAATAAACAATCCTTTTTATGGCTTGTTTATTTCATTGTTTTTTTATTTGTAATTACCAATGATGCCATATATTCTCCTGATACAAGAAGCTATATCAATGCCTTGCCGTACAGACATTTAGGATATGTTATATTCTTAAAAACTTTTTATTTTTTTTTCAATAGCCTTTTTGACATAAGTGTTTTAATTTTTCAGGCAACATTTAGCTTATTTGCAGTGCATATTTTCTTAAAAAAAACATCTAAAACACTCAAGCTTAATAGGAGTTCCAAAGTCGTTTTATTCATAATTTTATTGTTCCCTTTTTTTAAACCTCTATCAGTTGCAAATAATATTTGCCCAGAAGGCATTAGCTATGGCTTATATTTATTATTTGTCGCATATGGCTTGGATATCATATTTAATGAAAACAAAAAAAAATGGATTATTCTAATAGGGTTTTATTTTGCCCTAACTTTTACAAGAGGTCAATTTATTTTAACTCCTTTTATATTTGCTTTTGTTTATTTCTTTAAGAACAAAAATCAATTTCCAATCCGACATGTAATTCTAAAATCAGCAATACTAGTTTGTATGCCAATTCTTCTTATTTTGACTGAATCTACTTATCACAAACTAAAAGATGGTATTTTCATGACTACCCCTTTTGGTTTTGTTTCTGCTTCAGGATTAGCATTCTATGTCTCTAAAAGTGAAGACAAAAACCACATAAAAAATGACAATGATAGAAGAATTTTTGAAATGTGTTATAACAAACTTTCACAAGAAAATTTATTGCTTTCATCGCAGAACGACCTGCAGTATTACACTCAATATTATAACTATTTTCACAACAATGTTCCTCCAATTTGCAATCATACCATTCATGCTTTAGGTAAAGATTATTACTATCAAAAAGAAACCCAATATAAGGAGAGCACAAACTACGCACATGCAAAATCTTATTATAAAATTGAAAAAACGTGTAAAAATTTAACACTAACACTTATTAAAGCTAATTTTAATAAATGGCTACAACTATACTTCGCTAACATCTCACATGGCTTTTATTCTAGTTACTTAGCTATTCTAATGGTTTTGGTATTCCTTTTTAGTTTGATTAAATTTTTAATTAACACCAATAACAAATGGTATATTTTATTGTTTATTTTATCTGCACTAGCGCTAGCAAATGCAATGTTAGTTGCCTTTGCTAGTCATTCCATAATAAGGTACTTATTCTATAATTACGCATTGCTATTTTTAATATTTATAATTCTAATTAAACTTTTAAAACATGGAATCAAAAACTGAACTTTCAATAGTAATGCCGTGTTTAAATGAAGAAGAGACACTTGCAATATGCATTTCTAAGGCCCAAGATTTTTTAAACAAAAACAATGTAGTTGGAGAAATTATAATCGCTGATAACGGCAGTACAGATGACTCTATCAATATTGCAACAAAGCTCAATGCTAAAGTTGTACATGTAAAAGACAAAGGCTACGGAAATGCTCTTAAAGGGGGTATTAATACTGCTCAAGGTGATTATATCATAATGGCCGATGCAGATGATAGTTATGATTTTGAAAAATTAATGCCATTTCTAGAAAAGCTTAGAGAAGGTTATGATTTAGTTATGGGAAACCGGTTTAAAGGTGGCATTAAAAAAGGAGCCATGCCTTTTCTACATAAATATCTTGGAAACCCTGTATTATCATTTACTGGTAAATTATTTTTTAGAATAAAAATAGGAGACTTTCATTGTGGATTAAGAGGCTTTTCAAAAGCTGCATTTTCAAAAATGGAGTTAAAAACAACTGGAATGGAGTTTGCTTCAGAAATGATTGTAAAATCAAAACTTAACAACCTTACGATCACAGAAGTCCCTACAATTCTCCATAAAGATGGAAGAACTAGACCTCCTCACCTAAATACATGGAGTGACGGTTGGAGACACTTACGCTTTTTATTACTCTATAGCCCAAAATGGTTATTTCTTTATCCTAGCCTATTCTTATTAATTTTTGGTTTAATAAGTTCTATCATTCTTATCATAAAACCCATCGCTATTGATAATATCATGTTTGATATTCATACTTTATTGTATACCTCAAGCATGTCTCTTATAGGATTTCAATTTTTTATTTTTTATGCTTTAACTAAAATTTTTGCTGTTGAAAATGGGCTATTACCAAAAAGCAGTAGATACACTAATTTATTCAAATACCTAAATTTGGAAAAAGGGCTTATCGCTGGTGTTATTTTATTACTTGTTGGTGTTATTTTAAGCGTTAAAGGCTTGTTTTTTTGGGAGTCTGTAAACTACGGAAACCTTAATCCTTCAAATACTTTTAGAATAATAATACCTGCAGTATTTACAATATTATTAGGCATTCAAATTATTTTATTCAGCTTGTTTTTTAGTATCCTAAGTTTGAAAAGTAAAACTTGATAATAAGTATAAAGAGAAATTCAAATACTAGCTAAGTTTTTCAAATACGAATAAATTATTAAGTCCAAACTGAAATTTTTTGTGTTTCACTAATTTAAATTTCTGCTTATCAAGTAATGAAAAAACCTCATCAATTTTAAAACCATAATGTTCATCTACAGACATACCATCAATCAATCTGAGTTTAGTTAAAGCTGCTAAGATATAATCAACAAATGGAGATGGTACAGTTATAATAACACGACCTGAAGAATTTAATACTCTAAAAAAATCTTGATTGAACATTTTTTGTTGTTCTCTAGGAATATGCTCTAAAACTGCTAACATAACAATACAATCAATTTCACTATTTTCTGGCACATTCTCGGGGAATTTCCCAGGAATTAAAGTGTGTTTCCCTTTAGTAGTTACCGTTTTCAACAAAGGATCTAGTCCGATACTTGGTTGAATAGGCTTACTATGGAGTGTTTCAAATAAGTATCCATCAAAACAACCAATATCCAAAACCTTATCATTAGGTCTAATATATCGACTTCCAACACTAACCCTCCAATGCCTTAAAACTCTATCGAGAAACTTCATTTTATATATTTATTTCACTTAGTACATTCTTTTCTTTGATGTAATTAAAAACACTAATTTAACTGTATTCATTTAATCATAAAAAATTGAATATTCATTAAATAGCAATAAACAAAAAAGGAACCCTAAGTTAGGATTCCTTTTTTTATATATCAATATCTAACTAATTAAATATTCTTATTACGTTTACGCTCTACTTCTGTCAAGTAAATTTTACGTAATCTTAAATGCTTAGGTGTAACTTCTACATACTCATCTTTTTGGATGTATTCTAAAGCTTCTTCTAAAGAAAACTTAATTGCAGGTACAATTTTCGCTTTATCATCAGCACCAGAACTACGTACGTTACTTAATTTTTTAGTTTTAGTTACATTAACAGCCATATCATCACCACGAGAATTCTCTCCAATCACTTGACCTTCATAAATATCTTCTCCTGGATCTACAAAAAACTTACCTCTATCTTGTAATTTATCAATAGAGTAAGGAATTGCTTGACCTTTTTCCATAGATACTAAACTTCCGTTTTGACGTTCAGGAATTCCTCCTTTTAAAGGTTGGTATTCTTTAAAACGGTGGGCCATTATAGCTTCACCAGCTGTTGCTGTTAATAATTGGTTACGTAAACCAATAATTCCTCTTGAAGGAACGATGAATTCACAAACCATACGCTCACCTTTAGCTTCCATGCTTAACATTTCACCTTTACGCATTGTTACCATTTCAATTGCTTTTCCAGATACTGTTTCTGGCAAATCAATTGTCATTTCTTCAACAGGCTCACATTTAACACCATCAATCTCCTTGATAATTACTTGTGGTTGTCCTATTTGTAATTCATAACCTTCACGACGCATCGTTTCGATTAATACAGATAAGTGTAATACCCCACGTCCAAACACCATAAACTTATCTGCACTATCTGTTTCTTCAACTCTAAGTGCTAAGTTTTTCTCTAACTCTTTTGCTAACCTATCTTTAATATGACGCGATGTAACGAATTTTCCATCTTTTCCAAAGAAAGGAGAATCGTTAATTGTAAATAACATACTCATTGTAGGCTCATCAATTGCTATTGGTTTTAAACCTTCAGGAGCTTCCCAATCGGCAACAGTATCACCAATTTCAAATCCTTCTAATCCAACTATAGCACAAATATCTCCAGCTTGAACTTCCTCTACTTTTTTACGACCTAAACCTTCAAAAGTATGGAGTTCTTTAATCTTAGACTTCACTATACTTCCGTCACGTTTTACTAATGAAATATTTTGACCTACTTTTAACTCTCCACGAGTTAAACGTCCAATCGCAATACGACCTGTAAATGATGAAAAATCTAATGATGTGATTAACATTTGAGTTGTTCCTTCTTCAATTTTTGGAGCAGGAATATGCTCAATCACCATATCTAAAAGTGGTTCGATATTTTTAGTTTCGTTTTGCCAATCATCACTCATCCAGTTATTCTTCGCAGAACCATAAACTGTTGGAAAATCTAACTGCCATTCTTCAGCTCCAAGCTCAAACATTAAGTCAAAGACTTTTTCATGAACTTCATCAGGTGTACAGTTTTCTTTATCAACTTTATTGACAACTACACATGGTTTTAAACCTAAATCAATCGCTTTCTGTAATACAAAACGTGTTTGAGGCATAGGGCCTTCAAAAGCATCAACCAATAATAAAACACCATCTGCCATGTTTAATACACGCTCTACTTCTCCTCCAAAATCGGCGTGACCTGGAGTATCAATGATATTAATTTTTGTGTCTTTGTAAACTACAGAAACGTTTTTAGACGTAATTGTAATACCTCTTTCTCTTTCTAAATCATTATTATCAAGAATTAAATCTCCTGTATTTTCGTTTTCACGAAATAACTGACAATGATACATGATTTTATCAACCAAAGTAGTTTTACCATGATCGACGTGTGCAATAATTGCAATGTTTTTAATATTAGCCATAATGATGCCTTAATTTAAGCGTGCAAAGGTACGTTAAATTCTGTGGATATTTTGATTCTCATTAAATTATTAAAATTGTATTGCATCTATTTTAAGAGAAAGCTTCTGAAAGCTTATATATTTAGGATAAATAACTGCTAATTAATAAATTCTAAGCCGCTATTTTAAAGTGTTAAAATTTCAGAATCTTTAGTTAATTTAATGTTATACTCCCTTTAATTTATAATTTCTATATTTATCTTACGTTTAAATTATGATTAATAGTAAATAGCCACCCACACCAACTAAAATTTGGGCAATTTACATCTGAAAAACTCTAACAGATGGAAAAAATTAGCAAATATTCAAGATTTGTGCCTTACCTCTACTTTTTAGCGGTAATAGCATATTGGTTTACTCATGTAAATAGAAGCGTAGGTATAACCGCATACCCTATCCTTTTATTTGGTATCCCCTTCTTATGGCAACTAATTAAACCCAATAACAAACTTAACTTCTCATTGGGCATTACGTTTGTTTGCTTATCGTCATATATGATTTTAGCTTATCTATCTGATCTATTTAATATTGTAACCCTATCTATCCAAACAAAACAATTTATGGTTTTTGGTGGTGCTTTTGTTGTAGCTAACTTTGTTATGGCATTATGGATGATAAGAAATAGTCTAAATAGAAGCTTTTAATATGTATCTTTGCAGCTTAAAATTGAAAAATTAAGCCAAATGCTATTATCAGACGTTCCAAAATTAAAACATACTACTTCTAATAACTTCTTTTTACTTTGTGGTCCTTGTGCTATAGAAGGCGAAGATATGGCTCTGAGAATTGCTGAAAAAGTAATTACGATAACTAATAAATTAGAAATTCCTTATGTCTTTAAGGGAAGTTTTAAAAAAGCTAATAGAAGTAGAATTGATAGTTTTACAGGAATTGGAGATGAGAAAGCGTTAAAAATACTTCAAAAAATATCACAAACATTTGATATCCCAACAGTTACTGATATTCATGAAGTATCTGATGCAGAAAAAGCTGCTGAATATGTTGATGTACTTCAAATTCCAGCATTCTTGGTTCGTCAAACCGATTTAGTAGTTGCCGCAGCAAACACGGGTAAAGTCGTAAACTTAAAGAAAGGTCAGTTTATGAGCCCGGAAGCCATGAAACATGCAGTTCAAAAAGTAAAAGACTCAGGAAGCGATAAAGCTTGGATTACAGATCGAGGTACTATGTTTGGTTACCAGGATATGGTTGTAGATTTTAGAGGTATCCCAACGATGCGCCAAATTGCACCAACGGTTTTAGATGTGACACATTCATTACAACAACCTAATCAAAGTGTTGGTGTTACTGGTGGACGACCAGATATGATAGAAACTATAGCAAGAGCTGGAGTTGTAAATAATATTGATGGTTTGTTTATTGAAACACACTTTGACCCTGCAAATGCAAAAAGTGATGGTGCTAACATGCTTCACCTTGACAACCTTGAAAAACTCCTCACTAATCTAGTGGCTATTAGAAAAACTATAAATTCTCTATAATATCTAATTTTTATTTAAGTCTTTCCATTTTTTTCGACTAAACCCATTTTCACAATCAAACGAAATAATTTAATGAAAATTAAATCAATTAAGCTTTTAGTAATAATCATCCTAAGCTTAACATCTAATAACCTTAGTGCTCAAGAAGTAGATGCTACAAAATACACCTCATCAAATAAAGGCAAGTTTTTTATAAGTTGGGGAGGAAATAGAGAATCCTACTCAAAATCTGATATTAGATTCAAAGGTGACAATTACGATTTTACAGTTTATGATGCAACTGCATTAGACAAACCAAAAGGTTGGCATATTGATTATATCAATCCAACTAGAATTACCATCCCTCAAACCAATTTAAGAATTGGATACTATATCTCAGACCATTACAATATTTCATTCAACGTTGATCATATGAAGTATGTCATGACTGAAAACCAAACAAGAACTATTGATGGCTATATTGATTTACCAAACACTGACGTTGGAAGTCAATTTAATGGCACTTATGACAATGAAACTTTTTTTGTTTCTGAAGATTTTTTACAATTTGAACACACTAATGGTTTAAATTATGCCTACTTAGAATTTTCAAGAGTGGATGATATTTCAAAACTTTTAGGCATTAACAATACTGACGTTTTTCAGCTTAATATTACTGAAGGTATTGGAGGTGGAATTTTATATCCTAAAAGTAATAGTGTCGTATTAAAAAAAGACCGTTATGATGAATTTCATCTATCTGGTTATGGTGTATCTTTAAATGTTGGACTTAATTTCACCTTTTTTAAACACTTTTATATTCAAACAGATTTAAGAGGTGGTTATATTAATATGAGTGATATTAAAACAACTAGCAATTCTAACGATAAAGCTTCACAACATTTTTTATTTTTACAACGTGTAATTTCAATTGGTGGAATTTTTAGACTATAATTTATGATAGACGATATAGAAATTAGAGAAGCAACATTAGACGATATTCCTGAAATCACTTCGCTTTTTAGAGATACTGTTTTAAAAGTAAATAGTAGAGACTATTCTGAAGAACAGGTAAAAGCTTGGTCATCTGGTGCTGATAACATAAAAAAATGGAAAGAACGAATTACTAAATTCTATTTTATTGTTGCTGAAGTTGGAGACACTATTGTAGGGTTCTCCTACTTAACTAAGGGCTATTATTTAGACGGATTGTTTGTGCATAAAGATTTCCAGAGACGAACTATTGCTTCAAAATTATTACGCATTATGGAGGCAAAAGTCTCTATTAACGGCTTTGATGTTATAAAATCTGACGTAAGTATTACAGCACTTGACTTTTTTGATTCACACTTTTATGAAGTCGAAAAGAAGCAGAAAAAATCTCTTAAAGGCATGACTTTTGAAAACTATATTGTATATAAAGAATTATAAAAACTTATTTTAAAAATGATGTATTCTTATGCCTTTCAATGGCTTTCAGAATGCAAATAAATAAGTCGTCATCGATATCATCTAAAGCTTTATAACGCAAAGATTTTACGACTTTTCGGTTTTCCGAAACTAAATACTCTGCGTATTTCGTCAAATGCGCCGAATGCCAAAACCCAACATCAACATAATTTTTACTTTGGTTTAAATAACAGATAGGGCGTGTTCCAATATAATAACAAGGAATCCTCCATTTATACTTAAGCTCAGCTTTAGGAAACGTATGCTCAATAAGAATCTGCAAGTGCAATAAAATAGACCTGTATGGTTCTGGCTGGTTTAATAGATATGCTTCGGCTGGTTTCATTTCTTTCTAAGAATTTTCATATATTTAATACATGAAGTCTGTTATATCAATCGTATTCTATTTATTTTTTATCAATGCTAGCTCTCAAAATTACAAATTGATTGATGAAAAAGTAAAAAACTATCCTAAATTTCACCAAATAGAAACTTTAGTGTTAAGAGTTGATACTAGTTTTAAAACTAAAGAAGAAAAAGCTAGAGCTTACTACACATGGATTAGCTATAATATTACTTACGATTTAAATAGATATCATACTATTGAAGGACCAAATTTAGAAGTTACATTTAATTCTGAGCGCTTGAATAAATGTATTGAAAATCATAACCGAAGCAAGCTAGCAAATCGTATTTTTAAAACAAGAAGAGCTTTATGTATGGGGTTTAGCACATTGTTTCAAGAATTATGTTTAAGATCTAATATTGAGGTGAAAATTATAGAAGGCATTACTAAAGTTTCTGTTGATGATCTAGAACATTCAAATTATATTAAAAATCACGCATGGAATGCTGTAAAAATTAAAAACAAATGGCAACTTATTGATCTTAGCTGGTCTTCTGGTTATGAAAATACAAATACAGGTAAATGGGTAACTGCATTTAATGATTTTTATTTTTTTACAAATCCAGAAGAATTAATTACAACACATTTTCCAGCCGACAGCAAATTTCAATTGCTGGAAAAGTCTTTAAATTTCGAATCTTTTTTTCAACAGCCAGTAGTTTACAATAAGTATTTTGAAAGCGGTTTAAAAATTTCAGATTATCAAAAAGGGCTTATAAATGTGTCTAAAAAAGACAAAAAAATCCGATTGTCATTTAAAAACAGAAAAAAGGACACTACAATTTATTATAAGTTTGATGATGATACTTACCTTAAAGAGCTTCAACTCATAAAGAAAGAAGGGTCAAATAACTTTGTAGCCGCTTTAAAATATAAATCCAGAACATCTGAAGTATTGAGTTTATACTATCAAAACGAGAAGATTTTGGATTTTAAAATAGAAAAATAATTACATCACTCGATGCTTTTAAATTAATTCCCGTAGTAACTCTACTATTTTAGTTCCTAAAAAAAATTATTACAGTAAACAATTGCAGTATTACAATTTATTTACTTACTTTGTATTTCAAAGTACTTTATTATGGAATCGAAAAACTATTTAGAAGATATTAGCGAAATCAAAAATATGATGAACAAATCATCACGTTTTATTTCTCTTAGTGGTCTTTCTGGAATACTTGCTGGTATTTATGCCCTTATTGGAGCCTCAATTGCATACTACTTAGTTTCAAATTCGGTTAGGGGTTATCTTATTTTAGATGGAACCATATTTAGAATATGTGCAAGTATTTTATTAGGTGTTGCTTTTTTAAGTATTGGAACTGGTGTGCTTTTAACGACAAAAAAAGCAAAGAAAAATGGTGAAAAAATTTGGGACACCTCTTCTAAACGATTATTGTTTAATTTTTTAACACCGCTAATTACTGGAGGCATCTATATTTTGATCATCTTAAACCAGGAGCGCTACGGACATACAGCTGCATTAATGCTTATTTTTTACGGCTTAGCATTAATTAGTGCCTCAAAATATAGTATAGGAGATATTAGATACTTAGGTTTTACAGAAGTAATCCTCGGATTAATTTGTGCTTTTTTACCAAGTTATGGGTTTTGGTTTTGGGTTATTGGCTTTGGTATTATGCATATATTCTACGGGACACTAATGCATTTTAAATATGATATAAAAAAATAAGTTTTAAACTGCATCCATATTTCAACAAGAGCATATAACTTTGAACACCAATCTAGAATAGAAACGTGAGCATCATTAACAACATAAACAAAGTATTTGACCATCGTATTAGATTAGGCATTATGTCTATTTTAATGGTTAATGAATATGCCGATTTTAATATGCTTAAAGAGCTCTTAGGCACCACAGATGGTAATCTAGCAAGCCACACTAAAGCATTAGAAAAAGCGGAATATATTAGCGTTGAAAAACAATTCATAGGCAGAAAACCAAACACACGCTACGCAACAACAAAATTGGGCAGAGCGGCATTTAAAAAACACATAGAAGCACTAGAAAAATTAATTAATAAACAATAAAACATTTTTTTTACACGTTTACTTTGAAACACAAAGTACTTTAAATATCAAATTATGAAACACATCTCTATTTTTATTGCCGCATTTTTATTCAGCATTCTTTTTTTTGAAAAAAATATTGGTTTAAATCTTACCATTTTCTCAATCGTGACGACTGTTCTTCTAGTCGGTTATAATTCAAAAAAGTTTAAAGACAAAACAATTATACTACATGCTCTAGTCTACATCTTTACTGCTTTGCTTGTATTTATACAACACTCATCGCTTTCTATTATTACCAACTGCATTACTTTTTTCACATTAGTTGGCGTCGTATCTGAGCAGAGAACCTCTATTTATGTCCATTGGCTTAATGGCATATACACAACTGTTGCAGGATATTTTCATAGAACTTTTGAAAGTAATACTGATGCCAAAAAAGTGAACTGGAAAAAAGATATTGATGTATTACACGTAGCAAAACTCATAGGTATTCCGTTAGTTTTTATTCTTGTTTTTATTATGCTTTATAAAAATGGAAATCCAATGTTTAATAATTTGGTATCAAGAATTGACTTTAGTTTTATTAACTTTCAATGGCTTTTATTCACCGTTTTAGGCTACTACTTATTTAATAATATTTCAAAGCCAGTACAAGTTGATCCTGCAACTTCAACAGATTTAAAAACCCAAAGTACATTATTTAAATCTGGCACATTTTCCGAAGAAAAATTAAAGAAGGAAAAACAATTAGGTACTGTTTTATTAGGATTTTTAAACCTCTTAATAGTAGTCTATATTATTACAGATATCATCTATGTCATAACAGGAGAAACAATAAGTGCCTCCGCTTTTTCAAGTCAAGTTCATAGCGGAATCAATACATTAATTGCTTCAATCATTATCGCAATTATGATTATTCTATACTTTTTTAGAGGTAATCTTAATTTCTATGCTGAAAATAGAGCACTTAAAAACTTAAGTTTTTTATGGATATTTCTTAATGTAATGCTTATTGTTCTTATTGCAATTAAAAACCAAAATTACATTACTGCATTTGGCTTAACCTACAAACGTATAGGAGTTCATATCTATATTTTATTGACATTTATTGGGTTAATTACCACATGGATTAAAGTGCTTAAGGTTAAAAATCTTGCTTTTCTTTTTAGAAGAAATACGCAAATCGCATTTATAGTGCTTCTAGTTTGTAGTACTATTAATTGGGATTATACAATTACCAAATACAATCTTAATGTCGCAAAATCATTTGATATTGGTTACCTCATCAATTTAACCAATAGAAATGCAATTCTTCTCAATAAAAAGAAAGATGATATCAATATATCTAGTGCTGACAAACATAGAATTGAAACTAAATATAGTAAACATATGATGGCGTTGGCAGAACGTGACTGGCAAGAATGGAATTATGAAATGTTTGAAAATGAAACTAAATTTAATAGCACAGAATAACAATGAACATTCCAGCAAACCTTGCGAAATCTTGTCTTTTAGCTACAGTCATCTTTTGGGTAATTATTAGCTCAAAATCTATAGATCCAGATATTATACTATTTATGTTTCTCTCAATCATTCCTATCTTTATAGTGTCTACAATAGTTATATTGAGTACTATCTGTTCGGTTTTTTGGTTAGCAGAAAATGCTGATTTTAATAAAAAACAAGTCTTTAAAACCTATTATCCATACTACGTTATTATAGTTTTTGGTATTTGTGTATTTGCTATTATTTCTTCAGGATTTGACCTCTATATTATTGCCTTTTTTTCGTCCGTTTTTATCACTACAAATCAATCTTGGGTTTGGTTTGCTAAAGAAACACAAAAATGAAAAACGTACGCAAAAAACTCATAGAATGGTTATTTAAACACTCACAACGTGTGTATACAAATCTATTTAAAAAGCATAACCCTTGGGAGATTTACAAGGAAGAGCTCCTCGCCTATCCCAAAGTCTCTTTTGGCAGGCATTTAGGTGAATTCTTAGAGAAAAATAATTTTGAACTCATTGCTAAAGTAGAACGCCATGATGCCTATCACACCTTAACTGGTTATGGCACAAAAGTAGAAGACGAAATCGCTCTCCAATGCCTTTGTTATGGCAATGGAAAGCGTAGTCTGTATTTATATGGTGCCGTAATTTTAGGCATCATTATCCTTCCAGACTATTATCAGTATTATTTACGGTCTTATGCTATTGGAAAAAAAGCAAATCCGTTTCACCATTATGACTATAAACAATTACTTAAGGTTAATATTCAAGATTTTAGACAATCGATATTTACCAAAGCCCAATGCTATGCCTTAAACATAAAATAAACAAACACATATAATGAAGAAACTCAAACTCATATTCCTCTTAGGCGTATTTATTTTAATTGGATTAATTATGACTAATTACATGGTGATTTACAAAGCAAAAGGTTGTATTTATAATTCGGTTGATGCGATTCCAAAGAATAAAGTCGGACTCCTATTAGGCGCTGTAAAAGTTACCTCTAACGGAAACATCAACTCCTATTATACACATCGAATTAATGCTGCTGTAGATTTATATAAAGCAGAAAAAATAGAATTCATTTTGATTAGTGGAGACAACAGCAGAAAAAACTATGATGAACCCACAACCTTCAAAACTGATTTAATTATTAAAGGTATTCCTGAAGACAAAATCTTTTTGGACTATGCAGGTTTTAGAACATTGGATTCGGTTATAAGAGCAAAAGAGATTTTTGGCCAAACCGAAATCACAATTATATCGCAGCAATTTCACAACGAGCGTGCTATTTATTTAGCCAAGCATAACAATATAAATGCTATTGGATTTAATGCAAAAGACAGCTATAATCATCATGGCTCCAAAACTCAGCTAAGAGAATATTTTGCTCGCGCCAAAGCCTCTATAGATGTATTGTTTAATGTAGAACCAAAATTTCTTGGTAAAAAAATAAATATCAAATGATCCTCAAACTCAACAAAGTTTTTTTTGCAACAAGTCTTATGTTATTTTCTACGGAAGTATGCATAGCAACATTTTTATCTGGAGGTTTTATTAGACATACCTTTGGCGATTTTCTGGTGGTTATTTTAATGTATTGTTTTTTTAGAAGTTTTATAAACACCCAACCAATTTATATAGCGATTACGGTATTCCTGATTTCTTTTCTTATCGAATTTTTACAGCTTTTTAACCTATTAGACTATCTAAACCTAAGACATAATCAGATGGCAAATATTATATTAGGAAGCACTTTTGAAATTTCAGATCTCATTGCCTACAGCCTAGGTATTATCACTATTTATTTAATAGATACAAAAATTAACATCCTATGGAAACTATAAAAACGCATATCCTTAACCAATTTAAAACCTTATCGATAGTAACCATTTCGATGGCTTTAAGTATTATTCTACTTATGATTAGAATGAAACTAAATCAATCATTTTATTTGCTTTTTTTAGTTTGGAATTTATTCTTAGCCATTATTCCATTCGTCATAACAACTGTGCTCAGTAGCAAACCAAAAAATCATAAGCTTACCTTCCTCATAGCTTTTAGTGTTTGGTTACTCTTTTTACCAAATGCACCATATATAATTACCGATTTATTGCACCTTACGAATGGGAAACCGCATCTATTGTGGTTAGATGTTTTAGTCATTTTATCGTTTGCTTTTAACGGATTGATTCTGTTTTTTCTCTCTCTTTCAGATATGGAGAAGCTTTTAAAACAGCATGTAAAACCTAAATTTATCTTTCCCATACTATTATCCATTTTTGGACTAACCGCTTTTGGAATATATCTTGGTCGTTTTTTACGTTATAATTCTTGGGAGATTATAAGCAATCCAAACTATTTACTAAACGACATAATGCATATTGTAATACAGCCAATGGCTAATAAAGAAGTATGGCTATTTACTATTTTATTTGGTACTTTTTTAAATATTGGATATTTAGTATTTAGGAAGTCAGCTTATTAAGAATCTCTATTTTTATTTTGGATTTGCCTTACAATTTTTGTCGTTCTATTTCTAGTTAACATTCTTGGTAATATGGATAAAAACTTATTGAAAAGCCCAGGGATTGCAACAACTTTTCCGTTCTGCATGGCTTTATACCCATAAGCAGCTACTTGTTTAGGACACGCCATATTAAAGGCTATTTTGTTTTCCGCACATTCTTGTGACACTACCTCTTGAAATGATGTTTTTGTTGGTCCTGGGCACAGTGCTGTAACACTAACTCCCGTTCCTTTTAACTCGTTTGCAATAGCTTGTGAAAACGATAAAAGATAAGCTTTAGATGCATAATATAATGCCATTAATGGTCCTGGTTGAAAAGCGGCTAAAGACGATAAATTCAAAATTTTACCAGAACCACGTTTTACCATATCTGGTAAAATTAACTTTATTAAATGTGTTGTTGTTAAAATATGCAAATGCAACATTTGTGACTCACGTTCCCAATCTGTATTCGTGAATGTTCCGAAGAGTCCAAAGCCAGCATTATTTATAATAACATCTATCGTAGTAGTTTTAATATCATTATAAATCTCATTTGCAATATTTACTTGACTCAAATCTTTTACCAACAAAGTGATTTGGGTATTGTACCCTTTTAAGATATTGGTTTTTGCTCGCTCTAATTTTTTTGAATCTATATCAATTAAAATAAGATTATAAGTATCTTTTGCTAGCAAAAGTGCTAACTCAAACCCTAATCCTGAAGCTGCTCCTGTAACTAAAGCAGTTTTTGTATTATTCCTTTCCATCTACATAATCTTGCAAATAAGCAAAACGCTCTGTTAGTTTTCTGTTTTCAGAAATTTTCGCACGCTTTAAAACACCTTGCTCATCATTATTAAAAAATGCAGGAATTACATGCTCTAAAAACATCTCTCCAAAACCTTCACTAGCATCTTTTGGTAATTCACAAGGTAAATTATCAACAGCCATCATAGTGATAGCATTTTTAGCGTTAAAAGCGACTTCGCTTTCGGTTTGAGCATCATAACCATAAAATGGGTCTGCAATTGTAGAAGGCCTAATAGTACTTGCTACTGGACCATCAATATCACAAGATACATCTGCTACTAAATTAATTCTAAAATCTGAATGTTTAGCATCGTCTCGTGTAAAAATAAAAGGCGCACCATCACCATAAAAATGTCCAGCTATAAAGAAATCGGTTTCTTTTGCATAGGTCATGAAATTACTTTCATAACCACTTGGGTTTTTATAGAATTCATACTTATCTCCTGCTTTACCATCTATTCGTTTGTTGTACTCCATCACATCAATCATACAATAAACGGGTTCTGTAAACTGGGATGTTAAATACGAAGCATCGCTAACCTCTTTAATTTTCAAATGGTCGAGAATCTCTTTAGCTCCTAAAGCAACTTTACCTGTTCCTGAAAGTACAATCTTAATATTAGGTAAGGTGATTTTATCTAGTTCAGCTTTTACAGCATCTAAATCGGCAAGAATTTCTACTTTGGGCAAATTAAATAACCCATCCCTTAAACCTAATGCACGAAATCCATTATAAGCGCCAACCAAACCAGCATATCGACCAAAACCAATAAGTCTCGCGCTATTTTGCTTTACAATAGTTTCGTGGTCATACATTTCTATATTCTTGTTGAGTATATCCACCAAAAGCTTTCGGTTGTATGGTTGCTTTTTAATGGTATGTGAAAAGAAAAAATATTTTTTATTCGGAATTAAATGCTCTAGCGGTACTTCTTTTACACCAATCATCACATCACAATTAGACACATCATTAGTCACTTCAAAACCTTGTGAACGATACGCATCGTCTGAAAACACGCGAATGTCTGAAGACTCCACTACAAATTCTGCTTGTGGGAATTGCACTCTAGCTTCTGCCAATTTCTCAGGAGAAAATACAACACGTCTATCTGGCGGATTTTTACGTTCTTTAATGATTGCGAATTTCATATAACTGCGGAATTATAAATGCCTTTACTGTTAATAGTGACAGTAAAACATATTGGTATAAAATTTGCACGAAAGTACTAGTAAATGTAGGCTTATACAAACTTTTTGATAACTTTGCAGACTGCGTTAGCGATTGAGGCAATTGTTGAAGCTCCTTGAAAAGAGCGACTGCCGAAAGCGCGACCCAAAAGGGAACGCCAAAATAATTATCAAACGAAATGTTGATGAGTTCCTGAAACAAGTTCAGGATTAATTCAATTATGCAAAATAAGTTTTGCTATTTCATTACAATGGGGTCGACTGGTTTTGACAGCGAGATTCATTAAATGGTAAGCACGTCGTGTAATGACATTGAAACACGTAAAAGGCTAGGTCAACTTTTTAAACGGCGAGAATAACTACGCTTTAGCTGCATAATCTGAATTACAGTAAGATTAAGCCTCGTCCTACTAGGTAGGAATGCTAAATGTCTCCAGAAAGCCTTGGTTAATGGCGTTCTTAATAGAGGCATCGTAAATATTAACTTAGATTTGGTAGTGCTTTGATACCTTTTCGAGATTAAGAAGCTAAGTTGTAAGTAGGTTGTCTTTTGCCAGTTTACAATCGAAAATCTAATGAAAGAATACACGTGTAGAAAGCTCTTTAATAACTTGTTTGGACGAGAGTTCGATTCTCTCCGACTCCACTAAAGAGGACAGTTTTCAACGAAGTTGAAATTGTCCTCTTTTTTATGCTCTAACTTATTTAGTTTTTTGAAATATAAATATAACAGAAGCTAAATATCAGGTATTTATACGTTAACATTATTTTTTTATACCTAAGTAAATAGAGTTCAATACTTGCATCAAATGCCAGTTGCGCAGGTAATTGGATTTTGGAGAATTTTCCAGTATCGCTTTGCTAGCCTTGTCAAACCCTTCTTTAATAAAGGATTCATCCACAACTGTACCCGGAATGTTGATAAACATAGGAATAATCGATTCGGAAAGTGTAGCTCCTCCGTGCCAACCATTGAACTGATCGCCTTGGATTAATGTCAGATACCCCATGGCCCCATCAGTAAACATCACCAGATCACCAGATCGACTTGCATCTGATTTATCATTCAATTCTTCCAGACGTGCTTCAAAATCGAGCCATTTACCTTGATGTCCGCTTGCTTTTAAAAATTCGTCGATGGTACCAAATTTAATATTTCCATTCAAACCATCTACTTTTTCCACCCAACGGTAATTCGATTTTAATCTGCCTTCACACGATGTTAATGACTTACAAGCTTTAACAAACATAGCAGGCGTTTTTCCAAAAGCGCCATAGTCGGTTCTACCGTTGTTTGCTTTATTTGGTTTAGGGCTCAGTTTACTGTTTTTACCACGCAGTTGAATACCTGTTTTCGTGCCAGCCATATACAGCAGTTTAGTACTTTCATGAAGCAAGATGTTATCCATTTTTGAAGACCCTGTACGGATGTACAAATGTCCCATTCCGCCATTTGGAGAGTAGTTCACCACCGAATTTATAAAAACAGATATCGGTGTGGTGTTCCATGTGAATATTTGCTTACCGGATCGCTCTTTTTTAAATGCAGTATAAAAATCTCGTCCGCTTCTGAGATTACTATCATTCTGTAAAAATTCGATTAAATGCCCTCTCACCAGATCGATCATGTCTTTAGGAAATATATTGAACTTGTTTTCTGAATCGTTATGAAAGGCATGTAAGCTGTGATCTGCGGTAAGGACAAACATAGTAGAATAAGAAAGACCGTTCTTTTTTATAAACCTTATATTCTTGTCAAAATAGAAATCGGTCACCTGCTTCAAATGTTCTCCAACAGATTTCAGTGGCGTATCCACATCAATTGTATTAGGCCTGATGCTGTATTTCACCGAAAGTCCGGGTTCAAAATAAAAGGTATCAGTTTTTGCAGAAGTCTCGGGATCATCATAATTCCCTTTTCCAAGATAATGCGCAATATTATCAGGCCCTGGAAAATATAATGACACTACATCAAATCCATCATCTTCCAGCAGATGATGCCCTACTTTATTTTTAAAAATATACGAAGTCGCTAAATCCAGTCTTCTTGCCGCATCAGGATCATGGCCAAACAATTCTGTACTGGAAGATCTGGTCCAGAATTTCAGAAAGGTTTTTGTGTATCCACTTGAAGACACTGATACATTACCATCTTCCGATTTCGCATACCAGGGATAGGCAGAATAAACACGTAGTTTTCTGCTAGCATTTGGGTATGCTTTTGAAATCCCGTCATAAAGGCTTCCTGCATTTTCATGAGCATTATCACCTAGTCCAGTCATCACAGCACCCACAAGCTGATTAAGCTTATTATGCATCCAAGTTTTAGAGGAATTAAATTTTAAAAAGGAATTACCGGTTATTCCATGTTTCCCAGGAGGTTGCCCACTATAGATCCCCGACCAGTTGCACCATGTAATCGTTGGGATAGCCGATAAGGTTTGTTTAAACACCCCATTATCTTTTCCATCTTTGTTAAATGCGTATTTAAATCCTCTTTCCTTTTTATCAGATATAATCTCATTAGCAGCTGAATATGATAATCCATCTACACCAATAATAATGGTTTTTAAAGCTCCTATTTTAAATGCTCCCATATTGTCTTTATATTTTTTCCCTTTAGCATCCAACAGTACACATTTAACCACAGCAGTTTTCCCAATAAGCTCTTTTTTGTAAGGGATTTTAAATTCCATTCCTCTACCTCTCACTTGTCTGAAATCTTGAATCTCATTCGGATTTAATTTAATGGCACTTTTGTCAATGAGTTTTCTTCCAGTATCTTCATCATAGACCCCTATAACGCTAAGCAATTTATTTTTATTAAATTCCCTGGAATAGATGTTGTGTTTATAGGTGAGTCCAATGGCATAGGTGTACACATTAGAAGGGCTGTGTGCTGTATAGTTCCAGTAGAGATCCCGGGTTTCATCTTTGTGTTTTAATTCAGAATCAGTAGCATCTACAGCAACAATGTTTGAAATATTTGCCAAGGAAGAAGGGACTGAATCTAAAGCTATTAATGGAGTTTGTAGGTGAAAATCATTCGGGTTGTCCGGATCGGGAACCATTTCCAGCGTACGTCCCTGGTAAGTGATATCTACGATCTCCACATCATCTCCCGAAGGCCTAGTCATGGTTGACCTGGTAAGGTTGACCTGAATGGGATTGACATATCCAGATCCCGCACCGTCATTATGTTTATAGGATTGATAAATAAATTGTCCGGAACTACCTTCTTTGGAAAAAATAATAACGGAAGCAACGGTTTCATTACCCAATACATTTACTGCCCTGATATTTACGTAGGTTTCCCTGTCGATTAAAGGAATGGACTCATCGTTCACTTCTACTCTGGCTTCATGTGCGTAAGGCTGCCATTTTGTTGTATTTACCGAGGATTTTTGAATGGATAACGGTTTGGAAACTTCCAGGGTTTCACTTGACGGATCCAAATACTCCAGGTATATCTTGTTGATGTCGGCAGTTTTATCAACAATATCAGCTAAAACATCTGTAACATCTGCCGAGAATGACACGGAAACCTTATTTTCTGAACTGTTGGCGATTTGAATCGTGTGAGAAGAAATAGCCACCTTTGGAAAAGGTTTGGAGAAATTTGTAGTTGTCTCAACAGTATCTTTATGGGAGGTATATATTCTGAATTCTGCATTCTTGATCCTTTTTAATTTGACCTCACTGCTTTGTACATTTATTTTTGTCACTACGCCTTCATCATCACAAATGATTCCTGTTGGCTGATGCAGTTTACCGAAAAAAAAATTCAGGGAATCTGCTTGCAATTCCATGACATAACTGTATTCCGGGAACTGAGTGACATTATCCATAATATAATCATGACATTTCCGGTCTTTTTCTGTACTTCCTGTATTTTTATAAGCACTGGTTAGCGCTAATAATGCTCCTGATAGTGTTCCCGTATATTCACGTTTTCTACCTCTTCTTAAATGCTCGGTCAATGTAATTTTTCCATTTTCATTTTTCAGCGTTGCATTTGAGCGCTGAAACAATGTTACATTTGTAATTTCCCATTCCGATTCGGCAGGCAACTGAGCATAAACACTATCTGAAGCCATATAAAGTAGTGCAAGGCAACTCAGTAAAAAACTAAAGGTTGATCTCATAATCTTGATGTCAGTTTCTGTTTAAGATAAAGTTTACTCTGCGGTTTTTTAACCGTCCTTCCTCTGTATCGGTTTCTATAATAGGGTCATTTTCACCCATGCCAATTGTTTTTAATCGTTCTTCGGTGATCCCTTCTAAACTAACCAGCCAGTTTTTTACAGATTCGGCCCGCTTTTCAGACAATTTTAAATTGTCTGATGGATCTCCTACATTGTCAGTGTGTCCTATAATAGTTAAAACACTTTGAGGATAAGACTTGAGTAATACCTGAATTTTTTTAAGATAGTCGATAGAATAAGTACTTATCTCAAATTCTCCAGAATGAAAAAGAATAGCACTGGGAAGCTGAAATGTGATCTGTTTATCGGACACTACGGCTCCTAAAGATCGGATCGTTTCGTCTATACGCTGTGTAAGAATATCAAAGCTGATAGTATTGTTATTTTCCGGTACAATAGAACCCCCCCTTATCCATTGCTCCACTTTATTTGAAGATCGGTCTTTTACAAAAACGTCATAATTACCAGCATTCAACCACCATATCTGCGGGTTTTCATTACCAGATTGAATGGGAATGTTGGAACCAGCATAATAGATTTTCATCTCTACATCATCACTAAGTTCTCCCGGTTCATCAAAAATAGCAACCCTAAGCGCTCCCTGATCTGAATATGTCGTATTTACACCAAGCAGACTAATTTCGTGAACATTATTGGTTTCATCAAAATCTTTTTCTTGTGTTCGTACCCTGAAAAAGATCTTTTCCAGCCCATTCCAATATGTAATCGGGAAATTAATTTTTATGTTGTGCATTGGCTTTAGCTCAGCTATTTTTTTTTGCCCAAGCAAGTACCTGTCCTGATACGGATTATCTGATAAAACCGTTGGCCCGCCATAAATATCGATAATGGAGTTGTTGCTTACCGCCTGCCCGAGATTCCATAGATTGAGTTTAATAGTAATCTTCTCATCCTTCTCAACTAGAAGAGGTATTTTATTTTCTGTAGTTGCAAACAAGCCCAGATCCGGATAATCGTGATTAAAAAGCGGATCTGCTCTCAAAAGACTATCGGCTTCTTTCTCATCCCTTGCAAAAACCTTTTGTTCAATAAATTCCATATCCGAAATCAGAGAGAAACCATAAGTAGTCAGGTAGTGTGCAGGATTGAAGTGATCGGCATCTAGATTTACAGTATTACTGCCGTCAACCCTTATCCAGGATGGATCAATCGGATAGAGTAAAGTACCCTCTGGAACAAAACCTTTAATATTATCTACCAGATACCCGTTAAATCTTATCTTAACATTATATTCACCGTATTTGTTCCGGTCCCAAGGGATCTTAAATTTAACAGTCAAAAATGCTTTTTTTGCATTGCTTGAGAATGAGGGTAATCGCAATGCTGTAGTCCAGTTTTCATAGGTTTGCTGATCGCTGTAATAAATGTGATCCAAAAAACTTTCCGAGTCTGCTTTGTTAGAATGATAGAATATCCTCACTTTTTTATTCACATCAAAACAAATGGAAGGAGAGATTGAGTACGCGCTATCTTCAGTTAATTGAAATGGAGCAGCCCATGACCTACCTTCATCGATGCTATACCTATAAAAGATCTCACTTTGATTACCTTCTCCCGTTACATAGCTGAGGTGAACGTTTTGTTCATCACTCTTTATTACCGCCTGATAACCATTACCAAGAATTTCTGTAGTAATCACTGGCTGGAAGACATTTAACTGATTGAGGAATAGGCTCCCATAAATGAGTTTGTTTTGGTCTCCCTCTGAGAGAGTAGTATGCACAAAATGTAGTGATTTGCTACTGACATCAAACTTTGACACGCTATTTGGCGTTACGTTTGAAGCTAGCGTTATTGGGCTAGAAAATGTTTTTCCGTCATTAGAACTATAGGCTAATTTCAATTGGTTATCTTGGTCAAGCATCTCGTGCCATATCGCATAAAGTGTATTATTTCTATACACAAGTTGAGGAGAATAAGCACCTTGCCCGTGATTTGTAATGGAAAGGGGAGCTTCCCATGTTACTCCACTATCCAGGCTAACGCGAAGTTTAATTTCAGGTTTTTCATCATGTTTGCTGCCTTGCCATGCGAGAAATGTTTTACTCTGTGTACCTTCCAGAATAAATGGCCATTGTCCGTACTCTCCGTCTGGAGTAAGATCTGTGGTTTCATTAAGGACAGCTCCCTGTTTGGTATGCGCAGAATAAAGGATGAATTGTTTTCCGCTGCTGGTGGGTGCCCGGTAATGCCAGCTAAAATGTACTGCATTCTCACCATAATAAATATTCGGCGCATGAGCATTGTTAAATTTCAACCATTCTTTATTCATTCTTAAGTTACCTACACCAGTAATATCTGGTAATAATTCTTCTATGAATGTGCTTTTCCGCTTATTCCAGACAACTTCACTGGTCATTAAATAATAGGTATCCAACGCATCGTTCATATGTTTGTTTACAACTTCAATATCTGTATCATCTAAAGTTTCTTTATCGCCAATGAGGTTACGTATCGTAGTGAGGTGTTCTTCTTTGGTATTGCTAATACGAAGCTGAGCACCTCTCGATGTAAACTCATCCATTAAATTATCCAGTAGTTCTTCCAATGTTGCTACATCTTTCAGTACTAATTCGGATGGGACCCCATCTATATAATCTCCGTCCGGAGGCAATAGCGTAAGACTTGGTTCGCTTTCTTCTTCTTCTTCTTCTTCTTCTTCTTCTTCTTCTTCTTCTTCTTCTTCTTCTTCTTCTTCTTCTTCTTCAATTTCAACTAATCCCAATTTTGCAACTCCCGGCGGAGAATATTCATGGGTTTCGCCCATAAACCCAGGAGGCTTGCTTATATTATCTTTTACGTTTTTGCGATTGATACAATTACTACTTAGCTTATGGTTTTTTGAACCGCATCTGGCTACAGCCAAAAAGACTTTTTTTCCGGTAGGAGTTTGGAATAACAACGGCTGTTCTATGGGTTTGGAGTCTCCTCCCGAGGCAATTAAATTACCTACGAGCGAATCGAAGCCTACATGCAAGTGAGGTTTAACCTGAATCGATATGACGCTACCTTTTTGAAATCTGAAATTATTGATCTGTGGAACCATTCTTATTTTTCCTTTCAGTTGTTCATCCTCAAGCAAGGAGAAATTTGAGATCGTTTCTCCGGTATTCTGTAAGAGGTAGTGCTGGCTTAATGTATTTTCATCCTCTCCCTTCTTTGTGAATTTTATCTGGATCGGTGTGGTTCTTATTTTAATCGTAAAGGTTTTGTCATCAATCGGTTCAGCAGTATCCGGCGAAAAGGAATCATATTTAAACAATTGGACCATAATCTTATATTTGTCCAGTTTTGCATTATCCGCATGTATAATCAGCTCATATTGTCTGGTTGTATTGGGATATATATTGGAAGGGTGAATTTCATCAAAATCACTGCCCTCACCTGTAAAACCTAAGATTAAATTATCTTTTCCGGCAAGAGAGGTAGCTCTTAAAAAAACAGCAATTGTATCAATTCCGGTATTTTTTACATCAATTACCAAATTTTGATCAAAATCATGATCTATGGTAAGAGAGTCAGCAACAACAGAACGCGTCATCCATGGGTCAGAAGAAATCCCAGTTATGGTTATTTCTTTTACAAAGAGTTCCGGCGGTCTTAACAGCACAGCCAGAAGAAACCCCAGCAAAACTGTTATGGCAATACCACCAACCAAGTACCTTTTACTCCCGATCCATACTGCTACCTTTTTTGCTTTGGAAGCCATGTTTTCAGACTGTTTTCTTATGATGGGCAATAACCATCTAGCATTGGACTCAATCCAGTTAGAGGTTTCCATATCTCGTAAGAACCAACTCCCAAATACGGCTAATAACACTACGGGCAGAAATAGTTTAAACTCAACACCATACCTATAACTGAACAGTCCGACAAAAAATTGAATAAAAACTGTGAAACAAATCAATAACAAGACAATTCCCGTAACTGCTTTGCTACTTATCAATATATGATTCAATAGCCCTTCTCTGGGCTTTTTGTCAGCATCTTCACCTAAGTTTTGCAACTTCATATAGCCGTCAAGCACAATAAAAACAATCAAACTGAGTGTCGTTACCCAAAAAAAAAGTAAAAGGATTTTAAAACTAAAGTTGGTAAATGCCATCCTCGTTGGAATGAGTATTGACAATACTACAATACCAATGAAATAGTTTATTCTCTGACCGAAAAGCAAATTATTTTGATTTTTCATATGCTTTAGGATGAAGGGGAGTATTCAAATTTAAGAAATATTTCACAACTAATGACCTCGATTTCTTTTTTATCATAGATGATACCCTTATAAATATGGCTCAAAAATCTATGAGAAAGCATTTGGCAGAAGCCATAATTAATAATAGTTTTGATATAGATTCTTATCAAAATAGTTCAACTTTCGTCCCGTTGACTCCACAACAATCCTTTGTATTACTAGTAAATAAAGAGCTCTCTTTTGATTGATATTTTTAATACTAAAAACCGTTAAATTATTACTAATAGCAAACAAACAATTAAAAAGAAATCAGATAAAATTAGCACTTACACCAAGAATCAACTGCTATACAATAACTTAAACCAATTAGGGCTGCTTAAATAAGAATAAAACCTCTTTATCTTTACAACAAAGAGGTTATATTAGTACGTCTGTTTGGATTTATCCCTATAAAATAAGCCAAACAGTTGTACTAAGCCTTCTTACCTTAAAAATAAGAAGGCTTTAAAAAATCTCTAACTATATTTCATCCGTTAAACTTTCGCTAAAAAAACACTCAACTCTTAATTTCAAGTATAATATCCTAAATTTGATATACGCATTTGTGATATTCAATGATCAAAATTTTAATCTTACCTTATCAAATAGACAACTCAATTAATGATTTAGGGTATTTATCTGATGGCATCTTTGAAGAACTCACGCAATTAATTACCCTTAATTCCAATTTAAAAACAACGTCTAGATCGACTAGTTTTTTCCTCTTAAACAACCCTATCCCTACCCTCGAAAGTAAAGAGCGTTATGGTATTGATTTTATTATAGAAGGCAACATTACCTGTAAATCAGGAAATTACCAAATAGCAACACGTTTGTATAAAACTACTAACGAAGCGTTGATGTTAAATGAATCGTCTCGTTTTAATCTAAAAAAGTGGACACAGCCATTAAACGAATTAGCAAATAACATCATTTTAGCAATTAATGGGAAAAAAGAACCGCTAAATAAAGTACAAAATGAAAACTCCAAAGCTCGCGAGTTTTATTTAAGAGGCATTTATCATTGGCATAGATACACACATGCCGAAATGTTATTAGCCATAAAATTCTTTAAGAAATCTATAAAAGAAAACGATTCTTTTGTAGTGTCCTATGCCGCTATAGCAGATTGCTATTCGGTTATTGGAGCTATGGGATACGAAGAACCTGTGCAGGCTTTTAAATTAGCAAAAACACATGTAGACAAGGCATTGTTATTAAATGACAAACGCTCAGATTCTTATGTTTCAGCAGCATTTGTCAATATTTTTTATAGTCGAGATTTTTCGCAGGCAAAAATTAATATTGAACAAGCGCTAAAATTAAACACAAAAAATGTAACTGCACATCATGTGTTTGCTATCTATTATATTCATCAAGGTGATTTTCTTAAAGCCGAAAAGCATTCGGCCTTAACTATCAAATTGGATCCTTTAGCGTTACCATACTATAGTATGATGATACGAATTCAGATCTATTTAAAGAGATATACTATAGCTATAGATTATATTAATGCTGCACTAAATATTGATTTAAAATTCGAAAACGCTTTAAAAGAATATCGAGCCTATGCCAATTTATTTTTAGGAAATCTAGAAACGTCTATAGAAGATTTTAAAAGTAACGTCGAGCAAGACAGTCACAACCCTATGGCAATGGCACACTTATCGTATGCCTATTCTAAAGCTAATTTTTATCAAGAAAGCAAAGCTATAGAGCAATGTATTTACAACCTCAACATCGAACATAACACTGGCATTTTATCTTATGCCTTGGCAATCGTTAAATTAGGACAATTAGATTACAAAACCTTTTATAAACATTCTGAAAAAGCCATTCAATTAGGTCTAGGTATTTTTCCTGCCGAATTAAAAAGTAATCCAATATTTGCTGAAGTTAGAAAAGACATTCGGTATCAAAAAATATTAACCCAATGTAACATTTCAGATGACATTTCTACGTTTAATAAAAATAGACAATTAGCGTCTATCATAAACGTAAAATCAAATACGTCTGAAACACTCACTGTAGATCCTCAAGACATATCATTTATTGAAGCAAGCGACAATTATTGCACCATATATTGGTTTGATTCAGGAATTCTAAAAAACAAAATCTTACGCCTTACATTAAAAAGTATGGAAGATCAACTTGCAGCTTATAAGAATATTATACGTTGCCATAAATCATTTATGATTAATCTTCATCAAGAATTAACACTTACTGGTAATGCAAGAGCTCAATTTCTTGAAAGCAGACCATTACCAATACGTATACCTGTATCAAGGTCAAAAAATAAATCGATCAGACTTCTTCTAAATAATTAACAAAAACAATTTGTTAATATAAGAATCCCAATTACCACACGCTTCCCTTTCACCACATTTTTTTGTTTTTCATTCTCTTAAATGTCCTATTAGCGACATAAATAATTAACGCTCTAAAACTGAGCATATGTTTGCTTCATAATTATAATAAAAATATTATGACAACATTTAAAAAACAAATTACCATTGATAGTCCTAAACAAAAACTGTGGACACTTGTTTCTGATTTAGGAAGCATTTATAAATTTAATCCTAGAGTTACGAAGTCATACTACACCACTACTAACACTAAAGGTATTGATGCAGCCCGCATTTGTGAATTATATCCATCAGGGAAAATTCTAGAAACAGTAAAAAACTGGAACGAAGGCAATGGGTTTCTACTTCAAATTGATCCTATTGAAAAAGCGCCACCTGTTAAAAACTTTAGTGGCTTATTCGAACTAAACGAAATCAATACTAACAGTACTCAAATATCTATTACTATAGATTACGAGATGAAACTTGGCGCTATTGGACTGTTATTAAACAATTTAATAATACGACCTAAAATGGAAGAAGGCATAAAAGATTTACTAGAAGGTTTAAAGATTCATTCTGAAACTGGAGCAGAAATCAAAGACATAAAAACGTTGCATAACATTCTTGATGCAGCATAAATAATTAATAATAACAGCAATTAATGAATCTCATTCAAAACAAATAAAGATAGAGAGCAAAAGAGTTCAATGGAATTCTAAAAGAAGGCATTCCTATGCAAGATATTTCAAATTTATATAAACAATTAAACAACAATCCAATTATGAAACATTTAAAATTAAAAACAATTAGAAACACTTTTTTAGCAATAACATTAGGCATCACTGGAATGATCTCTGCAAACAGTAACTCAACTCCTATTGAGGATCCAGTAAAAAGTGCAGACATCACATTTAAATCAGGAAAAGTTATTGAAATTGCTTACGCTACTATTGAAGGTGGTAAGGAAGCTGAATTAGGTCAGAAGTATTTTTCTAAAATTTTACCAATCGCAGCAAAATATGGTGGAAAAATGTTAGGAAGCCTACAAGTAACGGCTGTTGTAGATGGAGATGTAGCACCACAAATGATTGCTATTTTTGAATGGCCAAATATTGAAGCTAGAGATCAATTATTAGCAGATCGTCAGGCAAAAAAACTATTCCCTATTAGAGATGCCATTTTAACCTCTATCAAATTAGCATATTTCACGGTAGAAAAAGATGTTACGGTAACATTTAGAGAAGATAAAACCTATGAATTTTTTAACGCTTGGTTAACGCCTGAAGCTGATAAATTATTACCTCAATATTTCAAAAAATCAGCAGCACCAAAAAAGAAATATGGTCCTATTACTTTTATAGCAAGTCTTAAACCTATTACTGGATTAGCTGCTGCAGATTATCTTTTACAACCACATATGGCTGGTATTGTAGAATGGAATAACACAAATGCATATTATGGATTAATGGCAGATCCTGAATTTAAAAAAGTAGCCCCTTTATTAAAAAAATCAGTTACAAGATTAGATGGGATTCATGCTAAATTCAATTTTCCTCAATAAGTTATATGAAAAACATAGGATTGCTGTTATTAGATGGCAATCCTTTTTTTGTGGAATTAAAAAATAAATAAAATGAAGAAAATCACATCAATTGGCATCGTTACTTTATTAGTAATTGGTATAACAGCCTTTGCAACTACTAAATCAAATAATGACCTGAAATTAGAAACAAATAAGATACCATCAGTCACAATTAAAACGCTCGATGGAGAACGTATTGACTCCCATAGTATTATTAGTAACGAGAAACCAACCTTGTTTGTTTTTTGGGCTACTTGTTGTGCTCCATGCAAAAAAGAATTGTCGGCAATCTCAAATGTTTATGAGCAATGGGAAAATGAAACTAAAATTAATATCGTTGCCGTTTCAGTAGATTTACCACAATACGCAAATAGAGTAGCCCCTTTTGTTAAAAGCAATAATTGGGACTTTGATGTATTTCTAGATGTCGAAAGAAACTTAATGCATAAAATGAATGCAAGTAGCACACCTCATTCGTTTTTAATTAATAATTCAGGTGAAATCGTTTGGGAGAAACAAGGATTTGTGTCTGGTGATGAAGTAGAGATTATCGAAAGAATAAAGAAAATTATTTAATAGGAATTACGTGTTAGTGCTTATAAATGTAGATGTAAATATCTATAGTGTTAAAGTTTTTAATAATTTCATCATATAATCTCTACAACTTAACCCGCATTATGCATTACAAAATCTATTGCGTTTTGAAATCAAGAAAAGGACTACTTTTATTATACGTCAAACCTCATAACAATATTCTAATGCATAATGCGGATTTACCTTCAAAAAAAAATAAAAAGCTACTCATAAATTTCAATTATAAGTACATATTTCATATTTGCTATTTTTTTATTACTAATAGAGGTTGTTTTTTTGCCAGCTTGAATCACTTAGAGCTGCAAAAGTTAAAATTTAACCAATTTTCATCAAAGTTTGTGAAAATTGATTAAATTTGTACCGACTGGTCTAATATAGCAACTATTAAGATCTAATTAAATAGTAAATAGAGCAGTTAAAATGTATTCATTTCAAGTTTGACTACAATCAATAAACATTATAATGACCAAAGAAAAAGCATTAACAGCAGGATTAGAATTATTTTCTCAAAAGGGATATAGCAATGTAGGTTTGGCTGAAATTTTAAAAACAGCTGAAATCCCTAAAGGGTCATTCTATCATCATTTTAAAAGCAAAGAAGCATTTGCAATTCAGGTTTTAGAAAAATACTCTAACTGTGGTTTAAACAATTTTAAATCGGTTTTATTAGAACAAAAAGAATTGTCACCAAAAGACCGTATCATAGCATTTTATAGCGATAAAGCAAATGAATTTGAAGACAAAGAATTTGTAAAAGGTTGTTTGTTAGGCGATAGTTGTTCGGAAGGTGGTGTGAGCGACGAATTTAAAGAATTTGTAGATGAACAATTAAAAAAATGGCAATCTACAATCGAACTTTGCTTGGGAGAAGGCAAAGAAAACAATCAAATTTCAAAAACAGTAGACACACGAATGATGGCATCTGTTATATTGAATGGCTGGGAAGGTGCCATTTCTAGAATGAAATCGAGTAAAAGCAGACAACCCTTAGACGATTTTATTCAATCTCTAGATTTATTAATCTAAAAAAATTTTAATAAAAATTAAACCGACTAGTCTAATAATATTAAACCACACTACTAAAACAAACAAGATGAACTTAAAAAACAAAAAAATCATCATCACTGGTGGTTCTTTAGGAATCGGAAAAGCCACCGCGCAACTACTTATAAGCAAAGGTGCAACCGTATTAATTACTGGAAGAAATGCAGAGCGCATTCAAAAAACAGCCAATGAAATAGGCGCCATACCAATGGTTTTTGATATTTCAAATCTGGATAATATTCCAGAACTTGCTCAAAAGGCTATTAGTCTTTTAGGTGGAGAAGTTAATGTTTTAATAAACAATGCAGGCATTGGAGAATTTGCTCCTCTTGGCGAAATTACCAAAGAACAATTTTACACCGTATATAACACCAATGTATTTGGACTAAGTTTAGTAACACAAGAATTACTACCAAGTTTAAAAGCAAGCAAAGGAACAATCATAAATATCGGATCTACTGCCAGCCAAAAAGGTTTTGCAAGTGGTAGTGTGTATGCGAGCTCAAAATTTGCGGTTCGTGCATTGACCCAAAGTTGGCAAGCAGAGCTTAGGAAATACAATATTCGAGTTTGCTTGGTAAACCCAAGTGAAGTAACAACGGCCTTTTATACTGAAGATAGAATTGAGCGACCTACTGAAGCTCAAAAATTAGACAGCAACGATATTGCACATACCATTAGTTCAGTATTGGAAATGGACGACAAAGGTTTTATTCCAGAAGTAACAGTTTGGGCAACCAATCCTTTTTAAGTTAATCAATAAAAAATGAAAACAAAAATGTCAATTATTAAAACAAGTATTTTCACTGCGATTATTGCATTGTCTTTACAATCGTGTAACACTACTACGAAAAAAGAAAAAGCCGATACAAAAGTAGAACCCGTAGAACAAAAGATGCAATTTGCAGATACTCCAGAAGGCAAAGCCAAAGCATTAATTTATAGCATGGAGCAAGTTAATGGCGGTTGGTCGCATTTACTTTCAAAAAACGATGTGGAATTCACCTATGTATATCACGATTATGCCAAGGGAAAAGACATCTCTACAGAGCGCTTAATTTTTCAGGGCGAAACTACTTTTGCAAAATACACAAAGCATAAGGTGCACGTGTTTCCAAAGCAAGAAGGTGTGGTTACGCAGTTTTTACAAGACGGAAACATTAGCGCAACCTTAGCAGGAAAAAATATTTCGGATAAAGCACATTTAGGTGTTTCTAAATTTTTAAGAGAAGTGAACCCGTTTTGGTTTAGTATGATGTATAAATTGAGTGACCCTAGTGTACAAGCAAAATTTGAAGGTGTAGAAACCGTAAATGATATCACTTACAAAAAGGTAACCATTGGGTATACCGGAACAGGAAAAGAAGCGGACGACTCCTATATTTTATATTTTAATCCAGATACTAATCTGGTTGATTTCTTTTATTTCTCGCTACCAGCTTGGGGTATAAACGAAGCAATTCTTAGAATGGAATTAAAATATGAAAAAATTGATGAGGTTTTAATTGCTACAGAACGTACAGGTTTTTTCCCAAATCCAAAAACTGGTGAATTGGAAGAAGCAGGGAAATTCATCTCTACAAACATCAAATTTAACAACGGATTTACAACAGAAACGATCACACGATAATTTTAAAAAAGCATATAAAAATGAAAAACGTAGTCATAACAGGAAGTAGTAGTGGCTTTGGATTTTTAGCAGCCAAATCCTTAGCAGAAAAAGGATATAAAGTATGGGCAACTATGCGGAATCCAGATTCAAAGAATGCTGAAAAGAAACAGGAGTTAGAAGGTTTCAATTCGAATATTAAAGTATTAGAATTAGATGTTACAAATGATGCATCTGTAACTAATGCTATTAACAAAATAGCAGAGGAAGACACTAAAATTGATACCTTAATTAATAATGCAGGTGTTATGTATGTAGGTATTTCTGAAGCCTATAACATAGAACAAGTCAAGCAACAAATGGATATCAATTTTTACGGTATTGTTCGTACCACACAAGCCGTATTGCCATATATGAGAGCTTCAAAAAACGGATTAATCATCAATACCTCATCATTGGCAGGTCGCTTGTCATTCCCGTATTTCGGAATCTATAATGCCAGTAAGTTTGCTATGGAAGGTTATTCGCAAGCTTTACGCTACGAAGTCGCGCCTTTTGGTGTTGAAGTTTGCATCGTAGAACCTGGACCTTTCCAAACTGGCTTATTATATTCTGGACCAAAAGAAGCACACGATGAGGTGTTGGCTGATTATGGTGATTTTAAAGATGTGCCGCTAGCCGTACTTAAAAACTTTGAAGGCTTTTTTAATAGTGAAGATGCTTTATCACCACAAGTAGTGGTTGACGATTATGTGAAATTAATAGAAACGCTTAAAGGAGAAAGAGCCACAAGAACGGTTTCTGGAATCGATTATGGAACGGTTGATTATAACGAAAAAACACAACCTATTCAGGATGCATTGATATCAGATGTATTACAAATGGAACACCTTTTAAAGTATTAATTAACCTGAAAATTTTTCAAATAGACAATTATATACAGCAATGTCAGATCGAGCATTATCAAAATCAAAATATATTTTGGATGGAGATACCCTTACGAAGTAAGTAGAGATCTCATTTAACAGTAATAATTCTCGACTGAGCTTGAGCAAATAAAATTAAAAAGAGAATAACAACATAAAGAATAATAAACAATGAATTCATTAAAATCATACCAATTAGGCGGCCTTCAATTAAACAACAAAATCGTTATGGCGCCTATGACACGTACTCGTGCAACCAACTATATTCCGAACGAATTAATTGCCAAATATTATGAGCAACGCGCATCTGCTGGTTTAATAATTACCGAAGGAACTTCCCCATCGGCAAACGGATTAGGTTATCCTCGTATTCCTGGTGCCTATTCGGACGAACAAATTAAAGGGTGGAAACAAGTTGCAGATGCTGTTCATACAAAAGGCGGAAAAATATTTGTACAGATTATGCATACAGGGCGTGTTTCGGCACAGATAAATATGCCAAAAGGTGCTACTATTATGGCACCATCAGCAATACAAGCAGCTGGACAAATTTTTTCTGAAACAGGTATGAAAGATCACGGAATGCCAAAAAAAATGACCAAAGATGATATTTTAAAAACACAAGACGAGTTTGTAAATGCTTCAGAGCGTTTAATTAATGAAGCCGGAATCGATGGTGTAGAATTACATGCTGCAAATGGTTATTTGATGGATCAATTTATCAATCCTAAGTCAAACCAACGTACAGATGACTATGGTGGTTCTGTAGAAAATCACAATCGTTTTGTGGTAGAAACTGCACAAAAAGTAGCTGATAAGATTGGTGCCAATAAAGTTGGGATTCGCATTTCGCCTTTTGGTGCTTTCAATGACTTGCAAAGTGATTATACCGAAGTTGAAGAGACCTTTATTTCTTTAGCAAAAGCATTAAAAGAAATAGGATTGGTTTATATGCATATTGTAGTTCAAGAAGATTCTTTTGGAGTGGAAAACGCAAGAACAGACCGACAATTAGACTTAAGAAAGGCGATTAAAAATGCATTTGAAGGCACTATAATTACTGGTGGAAATGTATCTACAATAGCAACTGCCGATGCTGTTTTAGAAGACGGTTTTGATTTAGCTTATGTAGGAAGGCCTTATATTTCTAATCCAGATTTTGTTGAGCGTTTAAAAAACAATATTGAATTGCAAGCTCCAAATCCAGAAACCTTTTTTGGTGTGGATGCGGTAGGATTTACAGATTATGCATTTGCTTAATTCAGACTTAAAATAGATCTTATGAATATCGAAAAAAAATTAAAAGAATTAGATTTAGAATTACCAACACCGAGTAAACCAGGCGGATCGTATACACCTGTTAATGTTCGAGGTAAGATTGCTTATGTGGCCATTCAATTTCCTATAGTTAATAGTGAATTACTCTACAGAGGTAGATTTGGTGAGGATTTAAACACCGAGGATGGTTATAAAGCCATGCAGCAAGCCGCATTAAATGTGATATCACAAATAAATGATAAAGTTGGCTTCGACAATATAGAAGGTCTAAACCATATGGACGCCTATTATCAGTCAGGTGAAAATTGGAACGAAGCACCAAGAGTGGTCGATGGGGCTTCAGATTTATTTTTGCATATTTTGGGTAAAAGAGGCACACACTCCAGAGCCATATTTGGTGTACATAAGTTATATGGCAATTTGTCTGTTGGTATTACCTGCCATTTTACATTGAAATAGGGTTTACTGTTCTTAAAAAATGCCAAAGCATAGGTTTTGTGTTTTGGCATTAATAAATACTATTACAAATCAAGATATTTCGAGTTATCTTAACTTTATGAAAATCTGTTTTAAAGAATATAAATCTACAGTTCAAATTTCAAATCCAGCTTCATTCCATATTTCTAATAGGACTACTATAATACCCATAAATTTATAGGCATCTATTTGTCTCCATATAATTCAAATACACCTATTTTTCGGGTTTAATAAATTCGTTCCATTAAGGATATAAACTCCTATATAAATAAAACTTACTTTGTAATAAAACGAATTAAATTTCGACTAACTTTAAAAGTTAATCATACCATATTAATTAAAAACAGAAAGGACAAAAGTTATGTTAACTTGGAAAACAATCATCAATTTCGCTGTAAAAGGAAATCTTACTCCAGATCGGCGCGTAGAAAAAACAAATGCGGAATGGCGTCAACAATTAACTCCAGAGCAATATAGAATCACACGTCAAAAAGGTACAGAACGTCCACATAGTGGTGCATTATGTAGTATTTATGACGAAGGTGAATACAACTGTATTTGTTGTGACACATCGCTATTTGATTCGACAATTAAATTTAACTCCGATTCAGGTTGGCCTAGTTTTACTCAACCTATTAAACCAAACGCTATTAAATACAAAAAAGATGATTCTTTTGGCATGGTACGCGTTGAAGTGATGTGCAATACCTGTGATGGACATTTAGGTCATGTATTTCCTGATGGTCCAGAACCAAGCGGATTACGTTATTGTATTAATTCTGAATCTATGCAACTAGATTCAAAAAACGAGGAGACTAAATAATGACAAATAAAACATTAGAACAACTCACCGTTGGAGCCGGATGCTTTTGGTGTATTGAAGCTATTTTTAATGAAATAAAAGGTATTGAAAACGTTGTCTCAGGTTATAGTGGAGGAACAGTTCCTGGAACACCTACCTATAGAGAAATTTGCTCGGGCTTAACAGGACATGCTGAAGTGGTTCAAGTCACTTTTAATTCGGAAGTCATTTCATATAGCGATTTATTAGTGATTTTTATGACAAGTCATGATCCAACAACATTAAACCGACAAGGCGCAGATGTTGGCACACAATACCGTTCTGTTATTTATTATCATAACGACACTCAAAAACATAGTGCAGAAATTGTTGTTAAAGAGATGGCACCGTATTACGACATGCCTATTACAACAGAGATTAGTCCATTAGACAAATTCTTTGAAGCCGATGCTGCTCATCAAAACTATTATGCCAATAACCAAACACAAGGATATTGTAGTTTTGTTATTGACCCTAAGCTTTCTAAGCTACGGAGAATGCATGCCGATAAGTTAAAAACTAGTACTAAATAAACTATTTTATAGCTAATGAACACTGAACAGGTTCCAAAAATAAAACTCTACGGTACAATACGTTGTCACAAAACACAATACTATTTAAAGGTATTAAATGACACTAAATTACCTTATGAATTCTTGGACGTTGAAAACAATAAAGACCACGCAGAAGAACTGCGTGGTCTTTATGATACTAGGAAGCTCAATTTTCCGACGTTATTAATTGGTTCTAAAAAACTTAGAAATCCAAATCAAAAAGAGCTTGACAAATGGCTTTATACATTTAAAACTAACTCTTAAAAGAACTTTACAGGACTAAGAATTAGGCTAAGCTTTACTTTTCATAGTTCTTTATCCCAGCAGATAACCAATTGTAATATTCTTCTGCATCTGGTGTATACGCTACTGGAACTATCAAATTATCTTCATTATGATCCATTAAAACATAATAAGGTTGTGTATTAGTTTTATATTTAATTGTTTGTAGCTCGCTCCATTTCTGACCAATATATTTCAATTTTTTTCCAGGTCTAAGCTTAGAATCTATAACATCTTCTTCTGAAAGCTTTCGTTTATCATCGACATACAAAGAGATCAAAACAACGTCATTTTTTAATTTAGCTAAAACATTAGGTTTTACCCATACATTCTGTTCCATTTTACGACAATTCACACAAGCCCAACCTGTAAAGTCAATTAGGATTGGTTTTCCAACTTGTTTCGCATAAGCTAATCCTTTATCATAATCATTAAATGCTAAAATATCGTGTGGTGCTAATAAATGTGCCCCTTCTGGTAAATTTGAATGCTCAGAAGAAACACTACCTCCTCCAGTTTTTGTATACCCAACACCGTATGGCGATTCACTATAATTTAAAGGTGGTGGAAAGGCACTTATCAAGTTTAAAGGTGCTCCCCAAAGTCCAGGAATCATATAAATAGTAAATGATAAAGTCAATAATCCTAATAGTAATCGTCCTACAGAAATATTCTTTAATGGCGAATCGTGTGGCAGTTGTATTTTTCCGAAGAGGTATAAGGCTAGAGCTCCAAAAATGGCAATCCAAATTGCAATAAACACTTCTCGTTCTAAGAAATGTAATTGCAATACTAAATCGGCTTGCGATAAAAACTTAAATGCAAAAGCTAATTCAAAAAACCCTAAAACAACTTTAACAGTGTTTAACCATCCTCCAGATTTAGGTAATGAATTTAACCATCCAGGAAACGCAGCAAATAAAGCAAAAGGTAATGCTAAAGCAAGTGAAAATCCTAACATTCCAATCATAGGCGCTAGGCCTCCTTCAGAAGCTGAAAGTACAATTATATTACCTACAAAAGGACCTGTACAAGAAAATGACACAATGGCTAAGGCTAAAGCCATAAAGAAAATACCTGTATAACCTCCTTTATCTGCTTTTCTATCAATTTTATTAGCCCAAGAATTGGGCAGCATAATTTCAAATGCGCCTAAAAATGAAATTGCAAAAATAATGAGTATAGCAAAAAACACAAGATTAAATATCACACTTGTAGAAAATTCATTAATTGCGCTTGCTCCAAAAATGGCTACGACACCGGTTCCTAAAATTACATATATAACAATAATACTAAGTCCATAGATTATAGCATTCTTAATACCTTCAGATTTAGTCTTACTTTGCTTAGTAAAAAAACTAACTGTCATAGGTATTAATGGAAATACACAAGGTGTAAACAAAGCAATAAAACCTGCACCTAAACCTAAAATAAAGATCGTCCATAAGCCTTCTTTACTTCCTTCTTCCGAAGAACTAGTATCTTTAACCTTTACAGCTTTTGTCAAATCAAAATGTAAATCCTCATAAGTTGGCGATAAACATTGTGTATCATCACAAGCCATAAATCCAACCTCAGCACTTACTAATGTTGTTGCTGTATTAGATACTTTTATACGTTGTCTAAACGTTGCACTATTTTCAAAGTATTTAACGTTCATATTGAAAACCTTATCCTTAACAGTTTTCCCTTTGTCTTCTATTGTTTTCCCAACAAGTTTAATACTTTTATTTAATTCATATTCAAAGCTTGTTGCAATTGGCCCACCTTCTGGAACTTCTTGAGAATACAGGTGCCAACCTTTATCTACGGTAGCTTTAGATACCAAAACATATTCAGTATCAGAAACTTTCTCTACAGAAACTTTCCATTTTACGGGTTCTACAATTTTTGATGTATCACCTGAAGCATTAAATGGTGATGTGATAGTAGATTGAGATTCGTTATCATTTTTCTTTTTTGATACTTTAGCCTCTTTTAAATTAAATACTAAATCTACATAGTCTGGTGGTAAGCATTTTTCATCATCACAAGTCATAAACTCTACTTCACCTTCTACAATAGAAAGTTCTTTATTTAAAACTTTGATACGTTGTCTAAATTCGGCTTTATCTTCAAAAAAGGTAATCACCATTTGAAATACAGGATCATCAACAGTATGCCCTTTTTCTTCAGAAGTACTTCCTTTTAATTCATAATTAGCATTAGCTTTATATAAAAAAGAGGTAGGAATAGGTCCGTCTTCTGGAACGTTTTGAGAATACAAATGCCAGCCACTATCAATGGTTGCTATAGAAATTAAATCGTACTCTGTATCTGAAATTTTTTCCACGGAAGTTTTCCAGGCAACAGGATCAAATACTTGCGCATTAACCATTATAGTAACAACAAGAAAACTACAAAGCGAAATTATTAAATTCTTCATTAGAAATTGTTAGGGTTATTTATGGTATTGTCATTAAACGATAAAAAATCAAATAACTTACAACAAAACATAAAATAGCTTAATAAAGATGCTAATTTAAAAAAAACAAAAGAATTAAACGAGACTAAGAAGATTAGAATCGTTTCTCTAAAATTATAACATAAAAAAACCGAACAAAAAGTTCGGTTAAATAATCTATTGAATCGTTTTAATTTGATTCCCTTTAAACTTCCATTGGGTAATTCCTCCTTTTAAATCGTAAATTTTGACAAAGCCAGCAGCTTTGAGTTTTTTAGTGCATTTTGCACTTCTACCACCAGATTTACAATATACTATTACGGGTTTATTTTTATCTAATTTTATAATATCTTCATCAAAAGTTGGTGATGTGATATCAATATTTTGTGAATACTCAATATAGCCTGTTTTATATTCATCGGCAGTTCTTACATCTACTAATTGAATGTCTTCTAATTCTAAAAGCGACTGCATTTCTTCTGAAGATACCATTTTAATTTCGCTTTGTTCTTCTTCTTCTTTACAACTGAATGCAAGTGCTAAAATAACTAAGCAACACATCATTAGTTTATTTTTCATTTTGATTGATTTTTACATTGAAGCCACTTTACCTGTCCATTCGGTAAAACCTCCAATAAGATTATACGTAGTTTTAAAACCTAACTGATTCATTACACTACACGCCTGTGCGCTTCGGCTACCTGCTTTACAATACACATAATAATTTTTAGATGTATCAAGTTCATTTAACTCATCAATAAAACCTTGACCTTTAAATATATCAATAATAATAGCATTTGGTATAATACCAAGTGCCACTTCTTCAGGTGTTCTTACATCCAAAATCACTGCATTTTTATCTGCTAATAACTTTGAAGTCCATTCGTTTTGTGCTAAGTCAGTCATAATTTTTTTTTATACATCAATAATCGTGCTAAATTAACATATCCTTATGAAATAGACGAAAAAAAATCCGAAGTGTTACACTCCGGATTCTAATATTTCTAAAAAACCAAAATTATACCTTTATAGAACACCCTATTGCTCTGGTCTTCTTTTCTGGAACTTCTTTACCATCTAACAAGGCATTAATAGCATCTTCAACATAGGTTTTTGTTACTGCACTAGCATCTTGATAGTTATCATCAATAGCACCTATATATTTAACTTGATGTCCTTTTTTAGTACGCTGTAACACATACACATGAGGTGTTTTTGTAGCACCATATTGTGGATAAACTTTTTGTCCTTCATCCATTAAATAAGGAAAGGTAAACCCTTTAGCTTTTGCTCGTGCTCTCATAGCTTCCATGCTATCACCAGGTTTTACATCTGTATTGTTTGGCATAATAGCAATTACAGGATAGCCTTTGTTTGCATATTTTTTATTCAAAGCTTCTACACGATCTTCATAAGCAACTGCATAAGGACAAGTGTTACATGTAAACACTACGATAAATCCTTTGGCATCATTAAAGTCTGCCATTGAGACCATCTTACCATCAATATTTTCTAATTTGAAATCTGTAGCAATGTCACCAACATCGTACCCAGTTCCAACTATTGTAAATGCAGAAGTTGCCACAACGACAATTAATGCTAATACCATTTTAAATGTGTTTTTCATACTATTCTATTTTAATAAATTGTTGTAATTCAGTTTCTAATTCTTGATAATTAAAAGAGCGTTCATAAAACACTTTCCTTTTTTTATTATATATAATGGTCGCAGGAATTGCTCCTGACCAATTTTCATCTACTTTAGGAATCCATGTATTAGAATCAACATCATTCAAAACAACAACTTCACTTTTCACCCCTTTCTTTTTAAGAAAAGGCTTTAGTTTAGATTCTATTTGCCTTGGAAAATCTAGGCTTACTAAAACAACTTCTACCTGATTATCAGAATACTCCGCATTGAGTTGTTCAAAATAAGGAAGTTCTTTTACACAAGGTGCACACCATGTTGCCCAAAAATTAACGACGTAAGTTTTATTAGGGTCTTTACGACTTAGGTACTTCTCAAGACCATTAAAGTCTACAACTTTTAAACTATCATGACTCGTTTCGCTTGTTAAGTCTTCGGAAAAATTAAGCTTATGCGTCACATTTCCAAAGGACAAACTAACTATCACTACTATAAAAAAAGCGTATTTCATTCTATAAATTTACTAATCCAATTATAGAGGTGAATAAATTTAACAAAATATTAAAAAATAGATTCAATATTTGTATTACATTTGTACCAACAATATTTGTATATACAAATGTCAATAGAAGAAGATATTAAAAGCACGATTAAACTTGGTGAGGAAGAAAAAACAGTCATCAATTTAATATATACCAATAATTGGTTAAAAGAGAAAACTGTTTTATGTTTTAAAAGTCATGACTTGTCGCCAGAACAATATAATGTGCTTCGAATTTTAAGAGGTCAAAAAGGAAACCCTTCAAATTTGAGCACAATTCAAGAACGTATGCTCAACAAAATGAGTAATACAACACGTTTAATTGATAAGCTTATAACAAAAGATTTAGTCATTCGTCAAACGTGTCCTTCAAACCGAAGGAAAATTGAAATTTTTATTACTCAAAAAGGGCTAAATCTTCTAGCTGAATTAGATGATGACGTTAAATCGAGAAACCAAGAGATTACTAAACATTTAAACCACTCAGAGCTCACAACATTAAATAGTTTGCTCGACAAATTAAGAACAGAATAAATAACAACAAATACATTAACACAAATTTTAATTTAAAAACAATGAAAAAAAACATTTTAAAATCAGCATTTATCTTAGTATTAGCATTATCATTTGCATCGTTTACTACAATTTTCAAAAAAGACGTTAAAGTAAAAGAGTCAACAATTACTTGGACAGGTCATAAAGTTACAGGATCTCATGAAGGGACAATTAATTTAACAGCGGGTAATCTAATTTTTGATGGTAATACACTTACAGGTGGAAGTTTTACAATGGATATGACTTCTATTAATGTAACTGATATTGAAGCTGGACAAGGAAAAGAAAAACTTGAAGGTCATTTAAAATCTGATGACTTCTTCGGAACAAGCAATCATCCAAGCGCAACATTTAAGATAACAAGTGTTGATGGTAAAAACGGAAAATATAAAGTTACTGGAAACTTAACAATTAAAGGTAAAAGTCATCAGTCTACATTTAATATGAATGTCACTGAAAGCATTGCTACAGCTAACTTTAAAATTGACAGAACTAAATATGATATAAAGTATGGTTCTTCTAGCTTTTTTGACAACTTAAAAGACAAAGCTATATCTGACGAGTTTGACCTAAATGTAATATTGAAGTTTTAAGAAATTTTGATTAATAGCAACATTTAGTAATTGAGATTCCCATTAACTTGGGAATCTTTTTTTGTAAATTAAATTTGAAAACTAAAATTTGATTCCTATATTTGACTTTTAAAATACTAATGAACACAAATTTAAATCATACTTGGTGGTGGATATCTCGAAACTCAGACTTCGTGAACTAACCTGTATCGTATATTTAAAACAAAATATCTAAAGGCTTGTCATTCACGACAAGCCTTTTTTAATTTCAAAAAATGAAAACATTTAGCCTATACACGCATTACAAGAAAATATTAGCAGATACGATTACCCCTGTTAGTATTTACTTAAAAATTAGAGATAAATTTCCAAATAGCATATTATTGGAAAGTAGCGATTATCATGCCAATGATAATAGTTTTTCTTACATCTGCTTTAATCCTATAGCATCTATAAAAGTTAATAACGATGTTATAGAACAAACGTATCCAGATGGAAGTATTAAAAAAAATTATACCAAGAAAGTTTCAGTAACAGATGAAATTCATAAGTTCACTAAACGTTTTAAGGTAAATTCAGATAAAGAATTTAAATTCATCAATAATGGGATTTTTGGCTATACCGCTTATGATGCTGTCAAGTATTTTGAAGATATTCAAATTAGTAAAAAACAAGACTCACTTGATATACCTGATATTTATTATGCCGTTTATCAAAATATAATCGCTATTAATCACTTTAAAAATGAGGCTTATATTTTTGCACATTGTTTTGAAACAGAAAATAACATTAACGAAGTTTTACAATTAATCCGCTCAAAAAATTTCGCCTCCTATACCTTTAAAACAGATTCAGATATTTCATCAAATCTAACTGATAATGAGTACAAAGACCATGTTGAACTCGCTAAAAAACACTGTGCTCGTGGTGATGTATTTCAACTCGTACTTTCTAAAAAATTCTCACAAGACTTTAAAGGTGACGAGTTTAATGTGTATCGGGCTTTACGGAGTATTAACCCATCTCCTTACCTATTTTATTTTGACTACGGGAATTTTAAAATCTTCGGAAGCTCTCCAGAAGCACAATTAATTATTAATAATGGGCAAGCAGAAATACATCCAATAGCAGGAACTTTTAAAAGAACAGGTAATGATAAAGAAGATCAGAAACTTGCAAAAAAACTTGCTGATGACGACAAAGAAAATGCAGAACATGTGATGTTAGTAGACTTAGCAAGAAACGACCTAAGTCGTCATGGAAGCCAGGTTAAAGTTGAAACCTATAGAGAAGCACAATTTTTCTCTCATGTGATTCATTTGGTTAGCAAAGTAACAGGAAAGGTACATGACAATACTATTACCATGCAAGTTGTTGCCGATACATTCCCTGCAGGAACTTTAAGTGGAGCGCCAAAATATAGAGCAATGCAACTCATTGAACAATACGAAAAAACAAGTCGAAATTTTTATGGTGGTGCCATTGGCTTTATGGATTTTGAAGGCAATTATAACCACGCAATAATGATTAGAACTTTTCTGAGTAAAAACCATAAACTACATTGGCAAGCTGGAGCTGGGCTGGTTTCAAAATCAAACCCTGAAAACGAACTACAAGAAGTATATAACAAATTAGGCGCTTTAACAAAAGCTATAGAACTAGCAGAAGAGATATGAAAGTATTAGTAATAGATAACTACGATAGTTTTACATATAATTTAGTTCACTATCTCGAAGATTTAGATTGCGAAGTCACTGTAAAACGAAATGATAAACTCACACTTGAGGACGTTGATGCTTTCCAAAAAATAGTACTCTCTCCTGGACCAGGAGTTCCAGATGAAGCTGGCCTACTAAAAGATATCATTACAACGTATGCACCCACTAAAAGTATTTTAGGTATTTGTTTAGGCCAACAAGCCATTGCTGAAGTTTTTGGTGGCACACTCATAAATTTAGATAACGTATATCATGGTGTTGCAACCAAAGTAGAGATTACAGTTGATGACGAATCCCTATTTTTAAATATGGATAAAACCATAGAGGTTGGTCGTTATCATTCTTGGGTTGTCAACCCCAATTTACCTCAACAATTAGAAGCTACATCTTTTGATAGTAACGGACAAGTCATGTCTTTAAGACATAAAACATATGATGTAAAAGGTGTTCAATATCATCCCGAAAGTGTATTAACTCCCTATGGGATAACTATTCTTAAAAACTGGATTAATTTTTAATTATGAAGCAATTACTTAATAGATTAATAAATCAAGAAACCATCTCTAGTAATGAAGCAAAAAATGTATTGGTAAATATTTCCAAAGGACAATACAACCAAAGTCAAATTGCTTCTTTTCTAACCATCTATATGATGCGTAGTATCACTTTAGAAGAATTGCAAGGTTTTCGTGACGCTTTATTAGAACTGTGCATCCCTGTAGATTTATCAAATTTTAATACGATTGATTTATGTGGCACAGGAGGTGATGGAAAAGACACCTTTAATATTTCTACATTAGCCTCTTTTATTACTGCAGGTGCAGGTGTAAAAGTAGCAAAACATGGCAACTATGGTGTGTCTTCTTCATCTGGTTCCTCTAATGTTATGGAAGCTTTGGGTGTGAAATTCACAAATAACGAAGACCAATTAAAACGAACAATTGATGAGGCAGGCATCTGTATTTTACACGCGCCATTGTTTCATCCCGCAATGAAAAACGTAGCTCCAATACGAAAGGAATTAGGAGTGAAAACGTTCTTTAATATCTTAGGGCCAATGGTAAACCCTTCATTTCCTAAAAATCAAATGGTAGGTGTATTCAATTTAGAATTGCAACGTATCTATGGCTATTTATATCAAAATACTAACAAAAATTATAGCATTATTCATGCTCTAGATGGTTATGATGAAATCTCTTTAACCGGAAATGCTAAAATTATTTCTAACACTTCTGAAACCATATTAAGTCCATCAGATTTAGGATTAAATCAAATTGATCATTCTGAAATTTTTGGAGGAAAATCAGTAAAAACTGCTACTAAAATATTTAAAAATATCATAAATGGCAATGGAACTGATGCTCAAAATAATGTAATTTGTGCTAATGCAGGATTAGCAATTGCAACAATAAATAAAATCTCACATAAAGACGCCTTTCAATTAGCTAAAGAAAGTTTAAAAAATGGACGTGCAAAAGCAAGCTTAGAACGATTAATAGAATTGAGTAAATAGATGGATATTTTAACCAAAATAGTAAGCGATAAACGTATCGAAGTTAACCTTCGTAAACAGCTCATTCCTATTAAACAATTAGAACATTCTATACTGTTTGAACGTGAAACCATATCCTTAGCAAAAAGACTAAAAGAAAGCACTACTGGAATTATTGCAGAACACAAACGTCGTTCACCTTCAAAGCAAGTTATCAATCATGATTTAAATGTTTTTGATGTCGCAAAAGGATATGAAAATGCAGGAGCTTGTGGTATGTCTGTTCTTACCGATGGAAAATATTTTGGCGGAAGTCTAGACGATTTATTAACAGCTAGAGCAAGTTGCAATCTACCATTGCTTCGAAAAGAATTTATTATTGATAGTTATCAAATTATAGAAGCCAAAGCTTATGGCGCAGATGTTATTTTACTAATAGCTGCAATTCTTTCTAAAGTAGAAATCAAACAGTTTTCAGAATTAGCAAAACAACTAGACTTAGAGGTATTATTGGAAGTTCATAACGAAGAAGAATTACACAAATCTATAATGCCTAGTTTAGACTTATTAGGTGTTAATAATAGAAACCTAAAAACCTTTGAGGTAAGTCTAGAAACCAGCAAAGAATTAAGTCAACATATTCCTAGCGATTTTATTAAAGTTTCTGAAAGTGGTATTAGTAGCATTGATGCTATTAAAACACTACAACCATATGGTTATAAAGGATTTTTAATTGGTGAGAATTTCATGAAAACGAATAACGTAGGAAAAAGTGCTGCACAATTTATAAACGACTTAGAGCAATGAAACTAAAAATTTGCGGCATGAAATATCAAAATAATATAATAGAAGTCGCGCAATTGCAGCCCAATTATTTAGGCTTTATTTTCTACGAAAAATCTAGTCGCTTCTTTGATAGAACTATTCCTAAACTACCTAAATCAATTAAAAAAACTGGTGTCTTTGTAAACGCGTCATTAGAATTTGTAAAAAAAAACATTAAAACTCATAAACTACAAGCTGTTCAATTACATGGAAACGAATCTCCAGGGTTTTGTGAGTTTTTAAAAAAAGAAAACATTGAAACCATAAAAGTCTTTAGTATCAAAGATGATTTCGATTTCTCAAAACTAAAACACTATGAAAACGCATGTGATTACTTTTTATTTGATACCAAAGGAAAATTACCTGGCGGAAATGGGTACGCCTTTAATTGGAATATTTTAAAGAAGTACCCATCTACCAAACCCTTCTTTTTAAGTGGTGGGATTGGTTTAAAAGAAACTGAAAAATTAAAAGAATTCAAAAAAACTGAAGCTTATAAATATTGTTATGCTATAGACGTGAATAGTAAATTTGAAATTGAAGCTGGGTTAAAAAATATAGAAAAATTAAAAGAATTTAAAAAAGATTTATCAATCCGCAATTGATGTGAAATCCAATATAAATTGAAGTCAAATTAAACAAATTCTTGCTTTCGCCAGAATGACAAAAAACATGAATTACAATATCAACAATAATGGATACTATGGCGAATTTGGTGGTGCATACATCCCCGAAATGCTTTATCCAAATGTAGAGGAGTTAAGACAAAACTATCTCAAAATAATGGCAGAACCTTCTTTTAAAGCTGAGTTTGATCAATTATTAAAAGATTATGTTGGCCGTCCTTCTCCGCTTTATTTTGCTAAACGATTAAGTGAAAAATACACGACTAAAATTTATCTTAAACGTGAAGATTTAAACCATACTGGAGCTCATAAAATAAATAACACCATCGGTCAAATTTTAATGGCGCAACGTTTAGGAAAAACAAGGATTATTGCCGAAACAGGAGCTGGACAACATGGTGTAGCTACAGCTACAGTTTGCGCACTTATGGGACTAGAATGTATTGTATACATGGGAGAAATTGATATTGCTCGCCAAGCACCTAATGTTGCTCGAATGAAAATGTTGGGAGCTGAAGTAAGACCTGCTTTATCAGGAAGCCGAACATTAAAAGACGCTACTAATGAAGCCATTCGTGATTGGATTAACAATCCCGTAAACACACATTACATTATAGGAAGTGTTGTTGGACCACATCCTTATCCAGATATGGTAGCACGTTTTCAAGCTATTGTTTCCGAAGAAATTCAATGGCAACTCAAAGACAAAGAAGGTACAGATAAACCAGATTATGTTGTCGCTTGTGTTGGTGGTGGTAGTAATGCAGCTGGCGCTTTTTATCATTACCTAAATGATACCGATGTAAAATTGATTGCTGTAGAAGCAGCAGGAAAAGGGATTCATAGTGGCCAAAGTGCTGCAACATCTGCTTTAGGTTTCGAAGGTATTATTCATGGTAGTAAAACTCTATTAATGCAAACTAACGATGGGCAAATTACCGAACCTTATTCTATTTCTGCAGGATTAGATTATCCTGGTGTTGGGCCAATGCATGCGCATTTGTACAAGTCTGGTCGTGCTAAATTCATGTCTATAACAGATAGCGAAGCCATGACGGCTGGTCTAGAATTGAGTCAATTAGAAGGCATTATTCCTGCCATTGAAAGCTCACATGCCTTGGCTATTTTAAATCAAAAGGCATTCAAAACAAATGATATTGTCGTTATAAATCTTTCGGGGCGTGGTGATAAAGATTTACAAAATTATATTGATTATTTTAAATTGTAAAATTATGGCGCTACCACAAGGGTCAGGCTTTCGGTAGTCGCTCTTTTCAAGGAGCTTCAACAAATACCTCTATCCTTAACGCAAAGCAGAACAAAAAACATCTAAATAATGAGAACCTGAACTAAGTTCAGAATAAGGACACAACTAATAATGAATAGAATACAACAAAAACTAAAAGAAGATAAAAAATTACTTTCTATATATTTTTCAGCAGGTTTCCCTAACTTAAATGATACTGTAGCTATTATTAAAAACCTCGAAAAAAGCGGTGTAGATATGATAGAAATCGGACTTCCTTTTAGTGATCCTTTAGCAGATGGGCCAACCATTCAAGCGAGCTCTACTCAAGCTCTAAAAAACGGAATGACAACTGAAGTGTTATTTAATCAACTAAAAGATATTCGTAAAACAGTATCTATTCCATTAATAATTATGGGATATTTTAATCCTATTTTGCAATATGGTGTTGAAGCCTTTTGTAAAAAATGTAAGACAATTGGTATTGACGGACTCATAATCCCAGATTTACCAATTGATGTATATAACAATGAATACAAAACCATTTTTGAAACTTATGGTTTAATAAATGTATTTTTAATAACACCTCAAACCTCAGTAGAACGCATCAAATTTATTGATTCCATTTCTAACGGATTTATTTACATGGTAAGCAGTGCTAGTGTTACAGGAAGTAGTTCTGGATTTGGCGATGCGCAAATCAATTATTTTAAACGAATTGCAGATATGACACTTAAAAATCCGCAAATTGTAGGTTTTGGAATTTCAAATAATGAGACATTCACTCAAGCTACTCAATATGCAAAAGGTGCTATTATTGGCAGTGCTTTTATTAAGTTCTTATCAAATAATACTTTTAATAAAATTGATGAATTCTCTAACTCTATTCTAAATTAAAATTCATATTATAGTACACTAAAAAACCAGCTATATGAAGTGGTATTTAAAAGTCGTAAAAGACAATTATGCAAATTTTTCTGGACGAGCCCGACGTAAAGAATATTGGATGTTTGTGTTGGTTCAATTAATAATTTTAATATTAACACTTTCTTATGCATCTCTTGTAGATGACTTATTAGGAACACCTATTGTTGAATCTATTTTGGGCTTCTATTTTCTAGCAACCTTAATTCCTTGGCTAGCACTTAATAGTAGAAGACTTCATGATATAGGAAAAAGTGGTGGATACATATTTATAAACCTAATTCCATTAATTGGCCGTATTTGGTATATTATTCTTGTTGCTACTACAGGAGACTACGGATCCAATCAATATGGCCTTGATCCAAAGCAACAAAATTTTGACGAAATAGACGATATAGGCAGATTAAATGAATAATAATAATAATAAACACCCCTTAAAAACATGTCTCTAAACATTGTTTTATTTGAACCTGAAATTCCTAACAACACTGGTAACATTGGTCGGTTAGCATTAGGCTCAGGCAGTAAATTACATCTCGTTAAACCCTTTGGGTTTGAGCTTTCAGATAAGAGATTAAAACGTGCTGGTTTGGATTACTGGAAACACCTAGATGTTGTTATCTATGAGTCTATTGAGGACTTTTTCAGTACCAACAAAAAAGCATCTTTTGTGTTCTTTTCTAGTCATGGACAAAAATCGCATTGGGACATTCCTTTTGAAGATAATTTATTTCTTGTTTTTGGAAAGGAAACAGTTGGATTACCAAAGTCATTAATTGAAACTCGTAAAGAACAATTGTATAAAATCCCTTTATATAGTGAGCATATAAGAAGTTTAAATCTTGCGAATGCTGTTGGTATCGTTATTTATGAAGGCTTAAGGCAACTACAATAAATTATTGCTTGTTCTTGAGCATATTCAAATATAAATTTTCAACCTTCGTTCGTGCCCAAGGTGTGCGTCTTAAAAACTTCAAGCTCGATTTCACCGAAGGATCATGAGTAAAACAACGAACATTAATTTGATAACCTAAATACTCCCAACCATAGTGAGCTTGTAAATCGGTAACAATTTGCTCTAATTTAATTCCGTGTAGCGGGTTGTTTTTTTGTGTTTGCACTATAGCTGTTTTACTAATGCTTTAATTTTTACTGCTTTTTCAAAATGATCTAATCTTTCGGTTTTAATCCACCAGGTTGCTGCTTCCATTAGTAATTCTGGATTATCATTCTTATTTTTAAAAAAGGCATAAAAAGAAAGGCCTACATTATCTCCTTTTTGAGTGATTTTTTGACTGCAAACTTCTATTATTTTCCCTTTTAGACTACTTGTCATTTTAGCTTCGTCTATCGTTACGTCGTCTAGAATTGTTATTCTTACTCCTATTTCTATTCGTTCTGTTATCTCCAGAATTATTAGAATTACGAGATCTAGAATTACGTGGTTGTCTATTTTGACCAGGTTTAATAGGTTCGGTAGACGCACTTGGATCAGGCTCAAAACCTTCAACAATTTCTACATTAATTTTTTCTCCAATTAGTTTTTCAATACTTTTTAAATACAACGTCTCATCTGCACTTACTAAAGATATGGCTTGTCCGTTTGCTCCTGCTCTACCAGTTCTACCAATTCGGTGCACATAATCTTCAGAAATATTTGGTAATTCAAAATTCACAACGTGTGGTAATAATGGAATATCTAAACCACGAGCAGCAATATCTGTAGCGACCAATACACGAACACTTCCATTTTTAAAACCTGATAAAGCTTTTGTTCTGGCACCTTGACTTTTATTTCCATGAATGGCGGCAGCACTAACACCCGAAGAGATCATCTTTTTAGTCAGCTTATTAGCGCCATGTTTTGTTCTAGCAAACACTAATACTTGTTTCCAATTACCTTCGGAAATTAGCTTTATAATTAACCCTGTCTTTTTTCCTTTAGCAACACGATACACCTTTTGAGAAATCGCATCCACTGTTGAATTTTCAGGAGTGGCTTCAACTTGAACTGGATTATTTAAAATCCCATTAGCCAATTTTCTAATATCTTTTGAAAACGTTGCCGAAAACATCAAATTTTGACGCTTCTCAGGCATTGATTTCATGACACGTTCTATATCTCTTAGAAATCCCATATCAAGCATACGATCGGCTTCATCAAGCACAAAAATCTCAACGCGTTTTATAGATAGTAAATTTTGATTTTGTAAATCTAACAAACGACCTGGAGTAGCCACCAATACATCAACACCTCGTCGCAATGTAGCAACTTGAGGTTTTTGATTCACACCTCCAAAAATCACAGCACTCTTAATATTTAGGAATTCACTATAATCTTTAACACTTTCATAAACCTGAGCTGCAAGCTCACGAGTTGGTGTTAAAATTAGAGCACGAATTGGTCTAAACTTTGCTTTAGGGTTTTCAGATAAATAATGTAACAATGGTAAGGTAAAACCTGCTGTTTTTCCTGTTCCTGTTTGTGCAGAAGCTAAAACATCTCTACCTTCTAATACTGGTGGAATTGCTTTTTCTTGAATTGGACTTGGCGTAGTATATCCTTTTTTACTAATCGCTTTTAATAAGGCATCAGAGAGGCCTAAAGATTGAAATGACATAAATAATAATTGTGAGATAAACACTTTTTATTTAGGCTACCTCTTTTGTTAGCGGCAAATGTAATGTTAATTTATTCGATAGTTTGTCTTTGTTGCAAAAATTGACAAACTTCGTTTAACATCTGATATTTACTATTTACTGGATTTCAAAATCAAAATAGGTTTTTGGAAAAGGCTCCAATCTTAAGGTAAAGTGCCACCATTCTTTAGGGTAGTTTCTAAAATTATGTTTGAGCATCACCATTTGTAACAATTGTCGGTTAGCAATTTGTTTTTTAGTAAGCTCAGAATACGCAACCCAAGATTCTTTTCCGAAGAAATCATAAGGGCTTCCCATATCTAAAGGCTCATTAGTATGAGCATCAATAATTGTAAGATCTAAAGTACTTCCTCTACTATGACCTGAACGAGTCGCGATATATTCTTCTCTAAAGAGGTAACGTTTTTCTACGTCAGGATAAAACTGCTGCTTATTAATAGTATCATTTAAATCTTTTGCCCAACGCATAAAATGATTCACAGCACGTTGCGGACGATAGCCATCATATACACGTAAGCATAAATTTTGCTCTTGTAATTCATCTTGCACTTTCTTTAACGCTTGAGCAGATTGTCTCGTTAATATAAGTGTGTTAGATTTATAGCCATCAATCGTATCACCAACAAAATTATTACCTGAGAAATAGCGTAACTCTACATCAATATCTGGTATAATGTCTTTAACGTATATAAAATCATTAGGAAGCATTTTTTTTTCTTGAATTGAAAATGCAAAAACGATAACACTACCTATAAGAATTAATATTTTGTAAATCTTCATGATATAGCTAATTTAGATAAAAATTAAGTGATGGACTTATTTTCCGAAGAGAAAACTATTTTAAAGCGACCTAATGCTGAATTGATTTATATAAAAAACTTCTATAATTTAGATACTGCTAATCATTATTTTAAAGCTCTAAAACATGCAATAAAATGGCAACAAGATGACATTCGTGTCTTTGGAAAAACTCATAAACAACCTAGACTTACTGCATTATATGCTAATAATGACAAACCGTACTCTTACTCTAATATTACAATGAAACCTAATCGTTTTACTTCTGATTTATTACAAATAAAAACAGATATTGAGAACAAAATTAAACATCAATTTACAACTATTCTACTCAATTTATATCGTAATGGAAGCGACAGTAATGGTTGGCATGCAGATAACGAAAAAGCATTAGGTTTAAACCCAATAATAGCATCATTAAGCTTTGGAGAAACACGTCCTTTTCATTTTAAACATCGAACGATTAAAGACGAAAAGCATCAAATAAATTTGCATCATGGAAGTTTACTAATTATGAAAGGTGAAATGCAACACTATTGGTTGCATCAAATCCCTAAAACTAAAAAACCAATTAGAGAGCGCATCAATCTAACCTTTAGAACGCTTATTTAAATTTCTAATATTGAAAGTCAATCTCTTGTTGAAGTTATAAAACGAAAAAACCAAGGTCCCTCAACCTTGGTTTTCCTAATTTGCTTTTTATATATGTGGTAGATTTAGGGTCGCTAATTCAGCACATATGCAAATATTAATTAATTAATCCATTGAACTAAAAACTAAATTCTAGTACACTTCAAATATAAAATTCTATTTCGATACACAAGTCAAAATACATAATTAATCGATGAAATACACTTAATTTTAACATTTACAGATGAAATATTCCATTTCATCGATGAAACGCAGTGCTATAAAATTAAACATCGTTAACCTAAAGTATCAAAACCAGGCAATTTTTCATTTAATTTTTAGTTAACTTTGGTATATCAATTGCAAAGCACAATTAAAATTATAACTATGAAATATTGTTTTAACATTCTACTCTTTTGCTTTTTTATAAATGTATCGAGTCAAAATCCTAATTATACAACACAAGATATTGCAATAAATAAACTAATTGATGGTACATTATTATCTCCAAAAAACAGAGACAGTCCTAAATTAGCTATTATTATAGCTGGTTCTGGACCTACAGACAGAAATGGGAATCAAAATTTTTTAAAAAGTAATTCGTTAAAAAAATTAGCCGAATCGTTAACTAATAGAGGTATTGCAACCTTTAGATATGACAAACGAATTGTAAAGCAAATACTTAAAAACAAAGTCGATCCAAATATGACGTTTGATGACTTTGTTATTGATGCTATTTCTGTTATTGATTATTTTAAAGAAAAAAAATCGTATTCTGGCATTTATATTATTGGACACAGCCAAGGAAGCTTGGTTGGTTTGTTAGCATCAAAAGACCGTGTAGATGGATTTGTGTCATTGGCTGGAGCTGGTCAATCTATAGACGAGGTTATTACACAACAAATTGCCGCCATGGATCCTACTCTTATAGAAGGAACAAAAAAAGCTTTTGAAAGTCTTAAAAAAGGAAAGCTAACCAATGATTACCCTCAAGCTTTAGGTTCAATTTTTAGAGCTGATGTTCAACCTTTCATTATGAACTGGATGCAATATAATCCGCAAGACATACTTAAATCATTAGATATACCTATACTTATAGTCAATGGAACCAAAGATTTACAGGTTAGTGTTGACGAAGCTAAACTTCTAAAAGATGCTTCAGAAAAAGCTGAGCTAGAAATCATAGATCAGATGAATCACGTTTTATTTATTATTGAAGGTGGACAGTTAGAAAACTCAAAATCTTATAATGAATCCTTTAGAGAAATTTCAGAAGATCTAATCTCTAAGGTATCTCACTTTATCCTAAAATAGTAATTTCTTACAGATACATAAATTAAAAACGCATCTCAAGTCTGAGATGCGTTTTTACTAACTAACCAACCAAATGTTAAATGTTACTCCGTTATGCGAGGTAATCACTCCTCTACTAACATCATCATAAGCATTTACAATATATGTAAAGCAAATCGCGTGCCAAACTCAATTTGCAGGTTAAAAATATTTGATGTAAATTTGATATCAAAATAATATCATATTGAATTATTTAATTTAAAACTTAATTAAATGAAAGAAGAAAAAATAGTAGTCCCAGCAAACGGTTATCTAATGCTATTTGTATTCCTTATACTTTTCTTTGGAACTATTACTAGTGCAATAGGAACTAATAATCCTGGATTCTTACTAATACTATTACCTACCATTTTTATTGTGCCAGGGTTTATTATGGTACAACCTAATGCGTCTCGCGTATTATTGCTATTTGGGAAATACATTGGTACTGTAAAAAAGAATGGATTTTACTGGGTTAACCCATTTTATTCAAAAAAGAAAATATCATTAAGAGCTAGAAACTTTGATAGCGAACGTTTAAAAGTGAATGATAAACTTGGAAATCCAATTATGATTAGCACTATTTTAGTTTGGCGAGTTAAAGACACTTACAAAGCTGCTTTTGATGTTGATATCTATGAGAACTTTGTACGTGTACAAACTGATGCTGCTGTTCGTAAATTAGCAAGTATGTACCCTTATGACAATTTTGCAGATGAAGGTCATGATGAGGATATTACATTGCGCTCTAGTGTAAATGAAGTAAGTAATGCCTTAGAAAAAGAAATAGATGAACGTTTATCTATTGCAGGAATAGAAGTGCTTGAAGCACGAATTGGTTACCTAGCTTATGCACAAGAAATTGCTAATGCTATGCTAAAACGTCAACAAGCAACTGCAATAGTAGCTGCTAGACATAAAATTGTAGAAGGTGCTGTAAGCATGGTCGAAATGGCTTTAGAAGAGCTTAACAAAAAACAAATTGTGGATTTAGACGAAGATCGCAAAGCTGCAATGGTAAGCAATTTAATGGTGATATTATGTGGAGACAAAGATGCTTCTCCAGTTTTAAATACAGGAACTTTAAATCATTAAACATGAAAGAATATAAAGTTATTATACCAAAATTAGGGTTTAGAAACAGACAGCAAAATTTTGAAGATTTACTCAATAAATATGGTCGTGAAGGCTGGTTAGTTAATCATATCAGTCAAGAATGGGCAAGCGTGGTCTTAGAGCGTGATAAAAATAGATAAAAATGAAAATTCTAACTTATACCACTAAAATTAATAAGTCATGATAATTAGAATCACATTCTTATTTTTGCTTATTATAATTGCTATTGTATTAGAAATAATTATAAATTAATAAAAATGTCTAAGAAAAAAGCATTTGCATTACGAATCAATGAAGATATGCTCAAGGCAATCGAGAAATGGGCTTCTGATGAATTTAGAAGCACAAATGGTCAGATTGAATGGATGCTTATGCAATACCTCAAAGAACAAAACAGGCAACCTAAACCTAAAAAAAATAATCAAAACGACTCTTAAATAAGTCGTTTTTTTTTTGCGCTTTTATTTTGGTATTTTGCGCTTCTAAACTTTTTATATGAAAGCGATTTCTAATTTCAGTATTTTACTCTTATTTCTATTCTTATTTTCAAATACCACACAAGGGCAAACATTAACTGTTGGCAGTGTAAATGAAAACAGTTCTAAATCTTTTGCTATACCTATTTCAATAGATAAACTAAACTTTACTGAATTTTCCTTTACAGTAACAACAAGAGACTCGATAGCTAAAATTAAAGACATATTAAATTATGAAAACAAAGCTGTTATTTCTGAAATTTCAAATTATAGTGCTGTCATAAAATTTGATTCTGAAACCTTATTTACATCAAAATCAGAGCATTTAATTCAAGTTGTTATAAAATCAGATGAAAGTTTTATTAACGAACAGATTTTAGAGATTAGCAATGTCTTGTTTTTAAACCATGGAAAAAAAGTAAACGTTGATATTATCAATAAGAAATCTACTGCATTCATAAAAGCGCCTCTTGTCACTAAAGACACTATTATATTTGGCCTTTTAATGCTTGCTTTAGGCTTTGTTTTTCTTACCGAATCTATCCAAGGAGGCTTTTGGAAAAAATTCTACAAAATAGTTCCTGGCCTATTTATCGCTTATATGTTACCTGCTATTCTAACCACTACAGGATTAATTTCCCCTGAATGGGAGAGCATTTCTAAAGACCAAAAAATTGTTGAGCACAGTTCTAGTTTATATTATATGGCTAGTCGTTACTTACTGCCCGCTGCTTTAGTTTTAATGACTTTGAGTATTGATTTAAAAGCTGTTTTTAACTTAGGATGGAAAGCGCTTGTTATGTTTTTTACAGGAACTTTAGGAATTGTTATTGGAGGACCAATTGCAATATTATTAATTGCCACAGTTTCACCAGAAACCGTTGGTGGTATTGGACCAGATGCTGTATGGAGAGGTCTTTCTACATTAGCAGGAAGCTGGATTGGTGGTGGCGCCAACCAAACTGCCATGTTAGAAATTTACGGTTATAATCAACGTCTTTATGGAGGGATGGTTTTCGTAGATATTGTTGTCGCCAACATTTGGATGGCAATTATATTACTAGGAATAGGAAAACGAAAACGAATTAACAAATGGCTAAAAGCTGATACATCATCTATAGAAGAATTAAAAGAAAAGATGTCTACTTTCTCAGAAAAAGTAAAACGTAATCCATCCCTTAGTGATATTATGGTTATTGGAGCAATAGCGTTTGGAACTGTTAGCATAGCTCATTTATGCTCAGGTTTCTTAGCACCTTTCTTCGAAAATAAAGTTGCTAATATAAATTCTGAAACCACTAAAAATATATTTACTTTTTTAGGATCTTCTTTCTTTTGGATGATAAGCATTGCAACACTCATTGCCATATTATTATCTTTTACAAAAGCAAAGAATTATGAAGGTGCTGGAGCAAGTAAATTTGGTAGTGTATTTATATACATTCTAGTAGCAACTATAGGTATGAAAATGGATTTAGCACTTATTTTTGACAACTTAGGTCTTATCGCTATAGGTGTCGTTTGGATGACTATTCATGCCTTACTACTCATTGGTGTAGCAAAACTCATTAAAGCTCCTTATTTCTTTTTAGCTGTCGGGAGTCAGGCTAATGTTGGTGGTGCTGCTTCTGCACCTATTGTCGCTTCTGCTTTCCATCCATCTTTAGCTACTGTTGGTGTTTTACTTGCTGTATTTGGATATGCAATAGGAACTATAGCTGCAATTGGCTGTACCATTTTAATGGAATTAGCCGCAGCAGGTTAGTATTTGACAAATAATTATAGGATATTTGCGCTCTTAAAAACCAAACTAAATGAAGCATTTTATTGTCGTATTAATTGGACTTTTACTTTTTTCTTGCGGAAAAGAGACTCAACATGATTTCACGCTCAAAGGCCATGTAAAAGGCTTAAAAAAAGGAACCGTTTACTTACAGAAACAACAAGATACTATAATGGTAACTGTTGATTCATTACATATTAATGGAAGCTCAAATTTTGAACTACATACAAGCCTAGACGAACCAGAAATATTATTCTTAATACTTAATAAAAACGATAATCAAGAAGGAACAGTTGTCTTTTTTGCAGATAAAGGAATCACTGAAATTAATTCAACTTTAAAAAATTTCAATTTTGATGCGACTATAAAAGGGTCAAAACAACAAGAAACTTTAGATGAGTATTTAGTGATGATGTCAAAATTTAATAATAAAAATTTAGACATGATAAAAGAAAGTTTAGAATCTCAAAGAGTTCAAGACACTGTTAAAACTTTAGCCTTACAAAAAGATTTTGACAACCTCTTAAAACGAAAATATCTCTATACAATTAACTTTGCTGTAAATCACCCAGAAAGTGAAGTTTCTCCTTATTTAGCAATAAGTGAAGTTCCAAATACTAGCGTGAAATTTTTAGAAGAAATCTATAATGCTTTAACCGACGCCATTAAAGCATCAAAATATGGTAAGCAATTAAAAGCTCTTATAGAAGAGAGAAAGTAAGACTAAGTTTTAGCTTTATAAGAATAAAAAATCCCAAACATAATGTTTGGGATTTTTTTTGAGCCGATGGAGGGACTCGAACCCACGACCTGCTGATTACAAATCAGCTGCTCTAGCCAGCTGAGCTACATCGGCTTTTTAAGAGGTGCAAATATAGCATTGAAAATCAAATTCACAACTACTCTTGAAAAAAATTAGTTAAGTTTATTGATTTTCTCAATAAGTGCTAATCCTTTTGTTTCAAGCTCACTATTTATCGCTTTAAAATGCGCCTTCTTATTTTCAACTTTTTTATCGTTAACCTTAGCGATTAAGGCATCAAATGTTGCTATAGCTTCATCAATTATTGCTTCACTCTTCTTCGTGTCTTTATCTGTATTATTGTATTCCCATACATAAACAGCTTCAATGATGTCTCCTAAAACAAAATTGATGTCTTTTTTTAAGTCTCTTACGTTTGCCATAATATTATAATTTATTTGCTGCAAAATTACACATAAACTTCTAATAGTTTTGCGTTACTAGAGGTTATTTTATAATGATTTAATACCGCAGGAATTAATAGTGTTTCACCTTGTTTAATTATATCTAAAGAAGTTTCTGTTTCAATAGTCACTTCACCTTCTACACATATATATATCACAAATGAATCTTTTGTGTTTGATTTTAAAACTAAATCTGTTACATGAAGAAAATTTGTTGTGAAATATGGGCAACTTACCATAGCATTTGATGTGTTTTTTAGCTTTTGGTAATCAACTCTATAATCATCTGGCATGTCAAAATTAAACGCATCGATAGCTAAATCATTATGAAGTTCACGTTCATTACCTTCATTATCTACACGATCCCAATCATAAACACGATAGGTTACATCACTTGTTTGCTGAATTTCGGCCAGCATCACTCCTGCTCCAATAGCATGAACACGACCGACGTCTATAAAATAGGTATCCCCTGTTTTTGCTTTATCAAAATTTAGAATTTCTGTAAGTGTTTTATTCTCTAAATATCAAATTAGCATCTTCATCTGCTTGCATCACGTACCACATTTCTGTTTTCCCGAAGGAATTATGACGTTTTGCAGCTAGCTCATCATTGGGATGCAATTGAATAGATAAATCTTCTTTAGCGTCTATAAATTTAATTAGTAATGGAAACTTATTGCCAAAAACTTTATAATTCTTTTCGCCAATTAAGTCCCCTTTATAAGTTTCTAAAAGTGTTTTTAAACTTTGTTCTTTTAAAGCACCATTACTTACAATTGAAGTATCACCATCGACATCACTAATCTCCCAACTTTCTCCCATATCAGATAAGTCAGATGCCTCCTCCCCAAATTTTATCTTTTAAAATGGGTTGAAACTTTAATGGGTATAGTGTTTTTTTCATTTTCCAGAATAGGTTACGAAATTTCGCGGTGTTTCATATAAAGTAATCTCTACATCAAAAACAGGATTCAATTTAGGTTTTATTTTATTATAAATCACAACAACAACGTTTTCGGCAGTTGGATTTAGGTCTTTTAATTCTGGAACTTCCAGATTAAGATTTTTGTGATCAAAAGCATCTTCTATTTCAGTTTTAATAATGTCTTTCAATATTTTCATATCAATAACATAACCTGTTTCTTTATCAATCTCCCCTGTAACACTAACAATCAATTCATAGTTATGTCCATGAAAATTTGGATTATTACATTTTCCAAAAACCTCTACATTTTTATCAAAGCTCCAATCTTTACGATATAAACGATGTGCTGCGTTAAAATGTGCTTTTCTACTAACCGTTACTCGCATTACTTAGTGATATTTATATGTTCATAAAACTTATCGAAAATAATTTTAAACCATGCTGTATACAATTCTGGATGCGATTCTATATCGATTTTAACTGTTTCTAATGACATCCATTTCCAAGATTCTACTTCATCTGGATTAATTGTTGGTTCATTATTAAAATGGCCAATCATAACATGATCAAACTCATGTTCTGTTAATCCATTATCAAATGGTGCCTTATATATAAATGAGATGGTTTCCTTTAAATCTACGACAAATCCCATTTCTTCCATTAAACGTCGTTTTCCTGCCTCCAAATTAGTTTCTCCTTCTCTTTGATGGCTACAGCATGTATTGGTCCATAATAAGGGCGAATGGTATTTGTGCTTAGCGCGTTGCTGTAACATTAATTCGTTTTTATCATTAAAAACAAATACCGAAAATGCACGATGCAACACTGCTTTCTCATGAGCTTCTAGCTTTGGCATAGTGCCAATTTGCTCATCATTTTCATTTACAAGAATTACGCGTTCTTCACTCATAGCTAACAAAAATAACAACTTAAATCCACATTTTCATTACAAATAAAAAAGCTGCCTTGAAAAAGACAGCTTTTAACTTTTATTTAATAGGATAATATAAGGCCTAGACTAATTTTCTGGACACTTTTCTCCATTAATACTTGTAATAATAAATTCACTACGTCTGTTTAATTGGTGTTCTTCTTCTGAACAGTTAGATGCATTTGTAGGTTCACAGCCACAATCGTTTACTAAACGAGATTCACCATAACCTTTAGCTGTTAAACGCTCTGCAGTTATGCCATTATCAATTAAATATTGTCGTGTAGATTTTGCTCTACTATCAGATAATTTTTCATTGTACGATGCTGTTCCTCTACAATCTGTATGACTTCTAATATCAATAGTAATTGTTGGATATTTATTTAATACAGCTAATACTTTTTGTAATTCAATTTCGGCATCATAACGAATATTAGATTTATCAAAATCAAAATAGATAATTGGGATATCTAATATTTTAGCTAAATCTGCGCATGGTTCTAAGGTTACTTCATCTCTTTCAAGTTCTAATGCTATAACTAGGTCTTGCTTTCTCTTAGGCGTCATAAAACGTTCTTCGACTGTAGCAAACTCATCAAGCTCTACACGAATTAAATACTCTTTTTCACATTCTAATTTCTCAAATTTATATGATGCATTAGCACCAACAATTTGTTGTTCAAGTTCATTACCTTCAGCATCCAATAATGTCACTTTAGCACCTGATAATAATTCTTGAGTATCTTGATCTTTAACAATACCTTCAAGAATTTGCTCACATTCAGGAATTACAAAACCATAAATATCATCATCTCCTTTACCACCATCTCTATTAGATGTAAAGAAACCTTCTTTGGTTCCAAGGTTTTCATAGTAACCAAAATCATCTTTAGAACTATTAATAGGTTTACCAACATTTTCTAGAGACATCGGTTGCCTTAAAGCTCTTTTATTTTCAAAATCTATAATAACATAAACGTCTAAACCGCCTAAACCATTAAACCCATTAGATGAGATATATAAATCACCATCAGAATTAATAAAAGGAAATGTTTCATGACCTTCTGTGTTTACAGCTGCTCCTAAATTAATAGGGTCACCTAGTGAACCATCTTCATTAATATCTACTTCAAAGATATCAGATGCACCGAGAGTCCCTTCCATGTCTGAAGCAAAATACATCTTTGTACCTTTCACATTAATTGTTGGATGCGCTACACTATAAGCATCACTATTAAAATGTATAGACTCAATATCATCCCATTCTTCATCTGCATTTAAAGTCGCTTTAAAAACCTTTAAACGGTTTGTACCATCTTCATCATTTTTATACTCTTTATTAAAGTAATTATTACGTGTAAAATACATCACTTGATCATCTGGCGTAAATGCAACTGTAGATTCGTGAAATTTAGTATTGATAAAATCATCAAATTCTGTTACATTAGTATAAGTCCCGTCTTCTTGCTTTTCTGCAGCATACAAATCAAGATAAGGTTGCTCATTCCATTTATATTTTTGACCACTTCCACGAGAAGATGCAAATACTAATTGGTTTTTATACTGTGTGGTTCCAAAATCTGAATTTTCAGAATTAATCTCTAAATTATTAACCTCAAATTCTCTACTCACGTCATCAATCATAGTGATATAATCTACAGTTGAAGAAAAAGCTCTTCCTCGTAAATCACTACGATCAGCTTGAACGAATTTTTTCATCCATGAATCAGCTTCTGAATAATTTTTAATAGATTTCAATGCCTGTGCATATCTAAAGTAATACTCTGGATCGACATCTTCACTAATAGTCATTAATTCACCATACCATTTCGCTGCTTCTTCCATTTGGTTATTGAAATAGAAGGAGTTGGCTAATTTTTGTAATAAATCGACTGATTTATATCCATTATTAGCGACTTCTAAAAGAATTTCACTCGTTTTCAAGTACGCTAAATTATCATACTCTTTATTAGCCTGTCTTACTTTTCCTTTTTGAGAATATCCCATAGAAAAAACAAAACTTAGCGCTAGGATACATATAATTTTGTGTGTTTTCATAATCATTTTTTTAGAAGAATCTTGGTGATAATATTCTACCTACTTTTTGTAATTCAAATCGTAACATGATTTCATGTGAACCGCTGTTATAATTATTCAAGTTTGTTGTTGTTGCATCATAAGAGTACCCAATATACAAGCCGTCAGAAAATTGAAAGCCTACTAATCCACTTATAGAATCGTCCCATCGCCAAGCTGCTCCTAAAGTAACCTTATCATTAAATAAGAAGTTCGCTGAAACATCTGCAATGATTGGCGCTCCTGATACTGCTTTTAATAATGCTGCTGGTTTTAATTTTGTGTTTTCACTTAAATCAAACACATAACCTGCTATTAAATAATAGTTCATTCGCTCTTTAGCTATTGAAATTTGGCTATCGTCAAAATGCTCTGTATTTAAGAAATTTGGGACTGATAATCCAACATACCATTTACGGTTATGCAAATATAATCCGGCTCCAATTGTTGGCGAAAATACACTAAGGTTATCAGCAAAAGTAGGATCTCCTACTTGTTGAATCACACCTTCACTCCAATCTGAAGTCAAGCTATGAATACCACCTTTAACTCCGAAAGACAGCTTAGTACTATTTTCACTGACTTGAATTGTATATGAAAAATTCGCATCAACATAGAATTCATTAACGGGACCTAAAGCATCGTTAACTATAGATAATCCAAGACCTATTTTATCATTTCTTAATGGTTTATGAATACCAAATGTTTGCGTCTGTGGTGCACCATCGATTCCAACCCATTGTGTTCGGTGTAAACCAGTAATACTTAACACTTCTCTTTGTCCAGCATATGCAGGGTTAACACTCATTGTATTATACATATACTGAGTATACTGAGGGTCTTGCTGTGCAAAACTAGTATTAATTGTTAGTACGCATAACACTAACAGTACTAAACCTTTTAATATTGATGATTTTTGTATCATTTTAATATTGTTTTAATCTTGCCTTATTAATTATCTATTTAAATATAACCATCCAACTCTTGGTTCGGAACCGTTTCCTAAATCAATTATATAGTAGTACGTTCCTACTGGTAATTTATCACCTTCACTTAAAACAGCTCTTCCGTTAGATGTTCCTCTCCAATCATTTCTATAGCCTTTAGCTTCATAAACGATATTTCCCCATCTGTTATAAATCTCTAACGTATTGCTTGGGAATGTCTCTATACAATCAATAACAAAGACATCATTAATACCGTCTCCGTTTGGTGAGAATTCATTATAGATCGTTAAACATATTGGATCTACTCCAATAGAATCACTATCATTATTCTCATTCTGATCATCACCTCCAGAAAAATCGGCAATACTCGCTGTATTTAAATAATCTCCAAAGCCTAATACTTCAACTGTAATTTGTAATATTTCAACTTGACCTGGATTTAATTGACCAATGATCCATTCTCCATCAAAGTCTGAATATGTTCCTGCTGTTGTTATTGCAGATACAAAAGTATAACCACTTGGTATGACTTCGTCAATTACAACACCTGTAGCTGTTACAAATCCTTCATTAGAAACAGTAATAGTAAATGTGACTTCATCTCCAATAATTGGCTCAGCAATATCAACTTCTTTAATTACAGATAAATCAAAATCAGAATCTGTAAAAGTTTCTGTTGGATCATCATCAACATTTCCATCGGTATCATCACCATCATTACTCGTATCACTAATTGTAATACCATCGGTATCATCTGCTGTTGCTACAACACTATTAATTACTCCTCCAGCATCAACATCATCTTGTATAATAGTATATGTTGCTGTGTATGTTGCTGTTTCTCCTACTAACAAATCACCTTCTGCACTACCTAAATCTGAACTCACATATGTTGGTCCTGAATCTAGAGTTAAAGGAATATTATTAGCATCAGTAAACGTATCTACAATAGCTACATTACTTAAAGTTACATTACCAGAGTTATTAACGGTTATCGTATATGTTATAACATCACCTACACCAATCACACCGTCTCCATTATCTAATATATCTGCAACTTTCGTAACATCTAGCATTGGTTCTTGCGGAAGGTCTGTATCTGTTGCATCATCTGGTTCTCCATCGCCATTGTTATCTGTATCTGTAGCATCTGTTGGATCATCACTATCATCGGTAACTACATTACCTAATGGATCAGTTCCATCTGCTGTTGCTTGGTTAGTAACAATACCTGTATCTATATCTGCCTGTGTGATTGTATAAGTTGCACTGTAAACTATCGTTCCAACTCCTACACTTAAGTCTTCTAAGTCGGCATCTAAATCAATATCTGATCCGCCACTTACATAAACTGGTACTGGTAATGTTCCGGTTCCTGTAAAAGAACCTGCATCTTCCGATACACTTACATCATATAAAGTCACGTCTCCTGTGTTGCTTACTGTATAGGTATAGGTAATAACATCTCCTACACTTACAACACCATCAACACCTAAGTCTAAACTTGAAGTCTTCTCGATGCTGATCTGTGGATTCTGTGGAAT